>Ga0209208_10000513_pt1 | contig 50764 bp, 35 predicted proteins | sample S1TSphfallax_3_FD_187694 | JGI IMG/M metagenome (GOLD analysis project Ga0209208, IMG submission 187694) | Host-associated microbial communities from peat moss isolated from Minnesota, USA - S1T2_Fd - Sphagnum fallax MG (SPAdes) (version 2) | ecosystem: Host-associated > Plants > Peat moss >... | reverse complement strand
CCCCCCCACCTCCGCTCTTCTTCTCTCTGCTGCTTCCACTACTCGTTTGTACATTATTTTCCTTGGATTAAAATGAAGAATACTATGGTGTTTCCCGTAAAGACCTGGGACACAGAAATTGGTATAAAAATGTAGGCATGTATAATCTTCTGTAAATTATGAGAGAAGGCAAATGCCTTAGCCAGAATTCTGAAATAAGAGCCTCTTCACTAAGCCTTGGGTAAACCAGCATCCACTTTGGTACCATGGTGAAAATCCCAAAATCCACGTAAATTATGTTGAAATATTACAAATATCCCACACATCCACTGAATCAAGGTCTCTGAGTTCAAATCTAACAATTTTTGGCTTTAATATAGCTACTAATAGGCCTCACTCAAAAAAGTGAAGGTACTGACTTGAGCGCTGGTTCACCCTGGCCATTGATGTAAGACTACAGTCCCTTGTCAAGGGTTGTCAAGGGTGGGGTTTATGTCCATGGCTTCAATGTAAACCTAAGGTATTGCAGGGCAGTTGAGAGGGGTTGGGTAATGAGGGAAGGAGAACAAGGGTAAAGTTTTGACAGGCTCCAACAGTCATTCATTTGGAGGGTGAAGATTTCATAATTTACCTCCACGACAAAGAGTATATAGTATATAACTTCATTTCAAGGAAGGTTCTTATGCTTTGTAAACTTCCTGCCATCAACAAGGTGGGTTCATGAAAGTCATGCAGGTTTACCTAGACCCCTTGATTCTAGGTTGGTCTTGTTTGATCTCATGTATTGGCCTATTTCTTTACAACAAGGGGTAGATCCCTCAGACAAGGGCATTAACAGAATCAGGTTGCATCAGGTCCGCACTCAACTATTGCCTTGTGCAGGCCCTTATTCTAGTAATGCCCTCATCCTAGGGCCTTACCCTACACTTTGCCACCAAAAAACAAAGACTGGGTGTTCTCATGAACAATCAACTGGGCCATTTTTCTAGTTATGCCATGATGCAGTTACAGGAGCATGCAGACAGACACATCAACAGGTGCTGGTGAGTAGTGATTTTTCCTTTGACAAATTTTGTTGTTTCTTTGACAAAAGAATTGGGAAAGTTTTGGATGTATGTGTTATTCTAGTGCAAAATCGATTCGTTTTGCTACTTTTGGGGGAAACAAAATTGCACTTTCTTATGTCACTAATTTTTTCAAAATAACCCTGTTGGTTAGTACATAGGAATCCCACAATTTTAGTTAGTGTGGATTAGTACTCATGAATCATTTCATAATTTCTCCAACTTGCTTGTTGGAGTGTCTCATGAAGACTGGAAAGGCTGATAGCTGGTTAAACTTCCCTTAGTTCGTGCTTGTCACAAAACTATGACTAGGGTTTGGTATATAGTAAAACATACTGCTACAATATTTCTTCACATTGTTCGTCGTGAATGAAGGTGGTCAATTCCAGTGTTGTGTGGGTATCAGAAATGGTAACCAACACCCTTGATAACTAAGGAAGTTCTTTGATTTTATAACTGCTGTGCTAACAACTCAGAGAACTGTTTGTGATATATAACCAGCATTCTCAAAATAATAATAATAATAACAATAATCATAATAGTAACTACTGCTCAGAAACCTGAAATTCTTTCCCAGTTCTTTCATGAGAATCATAGGTTCTCTGTATTACAAATAACCAGAACCATTCTGAATTGATTTGTTTTTTAAAAACCAGAGTAGGCAGTTCTTTGATTTTAAACTTTCCGATAACTGGAACTGTGAATCAATCCACAGCATCAAATACCCAGACAACATTGGTCGGTTCTGAAAGTTTTGAATGTTGTCAATAGCAGTGCAAGGGCAAACATTAAACAGTAGCAATGAGTTTAATGTACAATAGGGCTCGACATAATTATATTATGATACAATACAATGCCTAACAGGAAAAAAATCATTTTTTTATAAATTCTATCTGCACAATGATTAATGCTTGGAAAAAAAAAATCTTACATTATTTTTAAAGAAAGAAATCAATATAGTGGTTAGAATCTCCTTGCAATTCAAAGGTTCTGGGTTTGAACCTGTTTTTGAATTCTCTTTTTCATTCACGAACAAACTAGATGAAAAAAATTGTCCAAGTTAGTTTGAATTTTTTTGAAGAGAACCATGTTCCTATTAACCATGTTCTTTGGGGAGCAAGGGTAGAAGTTGCCCCTAGGGAGAAATAGGTTTAAGTTGCTCCTCGGGGGACAACCATGTTTCCAAGGGAGCAAGGGCTTGAGTTGCCCTGGCGAACAAACATGTTCTCAAAGGAGAAAGAGGTTTAAGTTGTTCCTTAGGGATAACCATGTGCCAAGGGGACCAAAGGATTAACTTTTTTAGGACACAAAAAAAGTTCCCCATAGAACAAATGAAGTTCCCCCAAAAAAACTAACTTTCACGAGGAGTGGGAGAATGTCCCCTAAGGAAAGGGCAACTTCCTCAGGGAATAATGAACTTTCCCAAGGAAAGGCCCAAGTTCTCCAAAAAAACATATGTTTTGAATCTTTTTGCAACCATAACCATCTCAGTTTCTTTTATATAATCTTGCGACCTATCATTGGAACAGCCTTGAGAAGAGTTACAACTTTGTAATTGAATACACTTCAATCAAAATTCATATGAAAGAATTATGATCACACAAAATTTTGGACACATTTGTTCCCTGAGGAACATGGTTGCTCCCATGGGCAACTTAGGCCCTTGCTCCCTTGGGTACATGGTTAGCCCAAGGAGCAACCATGTTCCCCGAAGAGCAAATGCATCTAAATTTTTTGTGTGATTGTAACTATTTGATATGAATTCTAAATGAAGTGCTTTCAGGTGCAAAATTGTGACCCTCCTCAAAACCTTTCCAATGATAACTTTCAAGCCTATATAAAAACAAAAATGAAATGGTTATGGTTTTAAAAAAATTCAAAACATATGTTTCCTTAAGGAACTTGAGCCTTCCCCCAAGTAAAGTTATTACTTCTTGAGGAAGTTGCCTTTGTCCGTGGGGAACTTTGGTCTTTCCCCAAGGAAAATTCATTGCTTCCCGTAGAAATTGCCCTTTTCCTCAAGGAATGTTTTTTATTCTTCATGAAAGTTTTTTTTCAAGGTACTTCATTTATTCCTTGGGGAACTTTTTTGCTCCCTAAAAATTTCATTTTGCTCCATGGGAAATTTACATGGTTCTCTAGGGCAACTTGCTTGGGACCAACAATATCTTCTTTTCCTTGAGGAAATTGCATCCTAAAGGCAACTAACTTTTTAAAAATATTTGAACATTCTATCTATTTATTTCATCCATTTTGTTTGTTGATAAAAAAAATTGGGAAAAATATTGAACCCTAGATCTGGGGGTTGAAATGAAAATTTTAACCACTACATCACATTTTCCCCTTTGAAATTGTTGTGTAAAAAATACACTTACAATGTTAATCATTGTGCGGACATAAAAAAACATTCAAATGTTTTTTCATGTTGGCCATTGTACTGTAAATGTGTTGAACCCGATGCCACATTTAACTTGTTGCTACTATTTAATGTTTGCCCAATGCAAGGGGGGGCAAGGTAGGATGGCCTTAAGCATTTGGATAAATTGCTTTAAAATCCAATGACACATTAATGCAATTGAGTTACTTTAATTTGATAAAATTCTCTTAATATATTCGAAAATTCATTACAAGATATACCATTTATTTAATAATGATTTTTTTGAAAATTCAATACTTATTAAATATGTACAAAATCTAAAAATATAGTCTAACCTTCAAAAGGTTACTTGACCAATACCAGTTATTGATTTTTTTTAATAAATTTTGGTAGGAGTTATAACAAACTTGGTAATGAATAAGCATTGAAGTTGTGTGATATACAATTTTTTTTTGTACCTACTCAACAAATTTATAGTAAGTCATACATAAAGTTTCATAACATTTATTAACTTTATAAACCATAAGAAAGTTAATGATCTTAAAAGGAAGGGGATTTGACCAATGGTTCATAATTGACTTTACTTATGTAAATTAAGTTTGACCTTTTTAAATGTCAAAATCTTAAAATATTTAAGACCTTTAATTGTCAAAATCTCAAATTTTCATGGTAAAGAAAGTACTCAAGGCCCAAAAAATAATTAATTTAACATTTGAACGCCAAATTAGACAACAACTTATGGCAAACTTTCATTAGGTGGGTGTTTATTTCAAGAATGCCCTATTCCTTGGGCATTACCTAACATAAAGCACCAACATAAAAAATTAAAAAATGGATTGCCCACTAAAATTTGCATTTCATCTTTCACAATGCCCCACTCTTTGATGAAGAGAAATTCCATTGGATAAGGTCTCCAAATACACTATAAATTTTTTGCCAATTCTTGTTTTACATATATGTAACACTTCTTTCAATAAATTTTTTTTTTTTCCAAGTATGTTTGTTAATGAAATAAAAATCCTCTTCTACAAAAACAAAAAAATTGGCTATACTTTGGTATTCAATTTATGCTAGCCAAAAGAATGATGAATTCTTTAATACTTGGGGGTCTTGTCACTTCGTTCCTCTAATTTTTCTATTTTTCTTGGATATCAAAATTTTCACCAATGTAAACAAAACTAGTCAATTTATGCTTATTATGGGTTTGGATAAGCTAAGTTGTAATGACACTACCATTTGTTATAGCAATAGATGTTTGCAAACATGTTTAACAATGTTTTATTTGACATTGTAGTTTCACATCTTTTTAACCTTCTTCAAATGCATTCAGTTTCCAAGCTTCAATTTAAGGTTGAAAATTTTATTGTTTTTGTTAGATTCAACATTGAAAGTTTTTAAAATGCCAACTAATATATTGACGATGGGGGACATTGCCCATGGCAACAAGCACCATTAAATGCTAGCTTTTGATGAGAAAAGATTAGATATCACATTAAATTCAAAACAACAATGGCTTTGTTCACAACTTTTTCAACCTTCAATTTCCTTTCACCATCACCCTCCATTTTTATTTTCCTCTTATTACCACCTTAGTTTGCCAACTTTTGTATATAATTGTCAACTTTTAACCTTTATTATTTTTGTGTGAAGCTTTTGAGTTCTCTTATACACAACATTATAAGTTGTGATTTGGTGATTCAACATTAAGAAAACATATGAATGAGATTTGTTAAGTCTATGTCCACAACAAGCATTGTCAAGGGAATTGTGTTGGATCCTTGATGGCTTACAATGTTGTTGCTAATGTATATACCTAGGTATTTTTGTCTTCCTCCTATGCAAAATGATGTCACCTTGCTTGTGTTTCAATGAAGTGCACAAGTCCATGTTTTTGGTGGATCTAGGAACTTTATTGTTTGTTTTGAATGGGAAGTGCATTATCAAAACCTCGTGGTGTTAATGAATGAAATGTTCATTATTTATTTGTGTGTTTATTGTAATTGTTGAAGGATCCCATTCAAGTATTTTGTTTTGTTTTGTTTTGTGATGCTTTCATTAAAATTACGTACAAACTTCAAGTTTATTCATTTCTTTTCAAAGGGTCATGTTAATATGTCCAAGCCTTGCATAATCAGATGAACCACTACAAGGGTAGGCTATGCTTTGTCATTTGGCAATATTATTGTTGGGGAAGGTTGTTCATTTCCTAACTCATGGATCTTGGTCCAAGTTGTTTGAAGATTTTCATCACACATCTTGGTCCAAGTACTCCAATGCCCAAAAATATTAATAAAGCAAAATGAGAATTGAATTTCCAAGATATATGGATTTACGAAATTGCCTTGAATTGAAGCAATGTTGGGGAAATTTGTAAGATGATGATAATTAGTGTACAACAATGTAGATAGTCAAGAAAAACTCTTAGTGGGTGACTACAAGGTTGAATGGACCAAAAAATAACCAAAAAGTAAGTTCTAAACGTCCATTTGAAAAACAATTCCTTTGTAGTTTTTTTGAACCCTAAGATGATTGGATAATTAAACAACAACTTTTTGATTTTTCAACTTTTTTTGCCACCTGGATATCATAATTTTGTACATGTGTGCACAATATTAACATTAAATACATTTATTTTCAACATGAAATGAACTTTGAAAAAAATCAATTCAATGGCAAAAAAAGTTCATAAAGAATAACATACAATTGACATGGTATGAAATAGTGGAAATGTGCTTTCATCAATATATTACTTAACTAAAGATGAATCCTTAATAATCGTAATATTAATGATTAAACCATTTTGACATATAAATATGTTAGCTATAAAATTTCAATGTGCACATTAAGTAAATGTCCATAATTTTAAAATCTTATGTACCATGCATAAAATTTACCTAAACCACATATATACTCGAGGCAATGACTTCAAACTATGTCCTTAAATTGATATGTCCAATTTTTAATACATTTCTCTTATTTGAATTGCATTCACAATACAAATGTGTCATTATGACATCCATATTGGTCCAATGTAGCTTGCATTGGCCTTTAGAAGCATGTTGGGCATCATAAGGCCAATATTGCTTGATTGGAGATAGTTGTGGGAGAGTATTACACGAAAACTCAATGAACCAATGTGCCAAGAATGAAAAACAATTTCATGAACAATGCATGGTAGAACTTATGTATTTGACTAGGTGAAAGTTGGATTACATATTGAATGCAAATAGAAATTTTTGTAGTTTGTGTTAGTTTATCATCTCTTCAAACATGGGCACCTAATTATAGATTATCAAAACATGTAAACTTTTTTTAAATATCCAAGTACCTTACAACCCTTGGCATCATTAGAACAAGACATGTGCATGGGCCATGGCTAAGTGCACGGACGATCTCATGTTGAAAAAACCATGTCTTGGAGTTCATATGTTTATTTCAATCAACATTGATGAAGGCACCAATGTCAATTGCTAATCTTGGAAAAATGTTCATGTTTTTATGTAATTAAATGTTAGAAACACATCCACATTTTATTAATGTTGGAAAATGTGTTAAATGTTTGTATTGCAAATAATTTGACAAAAATCATAGTGACAAATGTGTTTAGGGTTTAGTGTTTAGTATTTTCTAAGCCTTATTGGGTTCAATCATGGTTGGATGCCGAAAGCAATTTCCATGAAATATCCAATGGACCCTAGTCTTTAAAACTTAATGATTAATTCATATTGGAAGGTTTTTTTATTTCATCTATAATACGTAGATTATTAAGGTACTACCATAATAATTCTACCATTCTATAGATATTAAATCAAATTTTCTATAAATGCAATTTGTTTCAAAATTAATGACCCAAAAATATCAAAACATTTTAGCTCCAACTTGTACCTATTTGTTGATTTTTTCCCCTACTTCAATTGTAGCCAAAGAAAACCATCTTTGTTGCTAGATTGAAAATACATATTCACAAAAAAATGCCAAAATGTTAAAAGTACTATTATATTCTACGTAGATCAATTCTAATTTGAATAAGTTTAAGGATTCTTGATAAGTCTTGGGAAACAATCGTGACTTTCTCCCTTATAGTAGAAAATGGTTCAAGGATTCATCAAGAATGTATAAACAAATTATATTCCCCAAAATGTATATCACAAATAGTTTAAAAGCATTAATGTGTATAAAACACTCAAATGCAGCAATAATCAAATGGCCTATTACAATGACAAGGTTACAAAAAATGAAAATTTAAAAAAAAATTGGCCATTGATAGAACACAACCCACATTGGATAAATTTTATTATTTCTATTTTAAAAGTGAAATATATATATACTCCAAACACCTATACAAAATTTAGAGGGGATTTATTTTGTTTGAAATGAAATAGAAAGGGGAAATCAATCTTAGGTTTGTGAAAGAAAATGTAAATTTGGGAAGTTTTCATAGTTTCTTTTGTTTTTAGATGGGACACTTCAATCATGCTTGGACTATACCTAGCTTCCAAGCTCATTAATTTTGATGTAAACAAGGTTTCAATTTAAAAAGGTGCTACTAAGACAAATGTCACAACATAGCTCAAGGAGAAGCATGCCCTTTCATGTTTAAGATGCATTGTGTTGCCCATTGGATTAACCTTAAAGTCGAAACTTTTTCCAAATTGTTGATTGTGTGCAACATTGAAGTTTTCCAAGTATGTTAAAGTATGCCAATATAATGTACTTGACATTTTTTTGAAAAATACTCTTATATTAAACCTTAATATATTGAGCTTATGAATATTATTTATTTCAATGATCAATGAGAAGAAGTTCTTGGATTTCAATACATAATATAAAAACTCACATGTTCAAATGTTCATTTATAATTAAGACATTTTTTTGAGATGCAAGTACAAGAAAATAAATATCTATTTTATGCAACTAAAGTTTAAAATATACGAGAATACAAATTTAATTAGATTTGTGATTTTTTTCAAATTGATAAATGCTTAATATATATTAAAGAATTTTCATATTTTTATATTTTTATCACAATCTATTAAATTTTTAATAGAAATGCTTGAAATATTGAAAAAAATCAATTTAAAAAATATTTTTCATATATTTTCTTCTATTTATTTTTTTCAATATTTACATTTAACTTACCATTAACTCAGTGGAAGGGCTAATGGTCTCATTGAATAATGAAACTTACAAAGGTTCTTATTAACATTTTTAAAATGTTTAGGGTTTAAAACCCTAAATTAAATTTATTTGGGACTTTTTTTCTAGCGTATTGTAACATGTTTGATCCTTACAATCTATGTACACATACTACAATTCCTCCCTTAAGCACTAGTTGAACAAATGCAAATTTTGTGACTTTTTCAAGTGCAATGTAAATTGAAAATCCTTTGCTTAGGTGAAAATGCGTTAATTTTCCATGTTTTTTTCTTGCCAAACAAATTTTGATTGAATACAAGTCTTTGGCGGTGTATTCAACACCATTGTACATTAAGTCCTTGCATTCACTAGTTGATTCAAGAATTGAAGGTGAAGTTCTCTTCCCAAGAAATCAATAACACCACCATAATTCTTTACCCCCAATTTTGGCTTCAAATAAAAGTTTAACATATTTATTGGCTCAACTCAACATTCTAAAGAACTATTATTGTCATGGGAGAACATAAGAGCCAACAATCTTTTCATTATGCCCTTGCTTGATGAAACTTTGTTAGAACAACAAACCTCTTTCTCCACAATTACTACAATGTCAAATGTTGTTATAGTAATGAAACTATCCATATATTATAACTCATGTTATTGGATGTGAACATTATTGACCAATGACCAAATTATTTCTCATAAGCTTTTAAAGTGGTTGAAGCTCATCAAGAGGCTCTTATGGCTATAACTTTTTTGGGGATCGTCAAGAATGAAAGGTGTTTCTTTACATTGTTTGTCACAAAGAACAAATTGAGAAACAAGACCAAAACCCATTTATATTTGGTGGTGCATACACATGCACAAAATATTTATACTATGGAATGTTTTCCATTTTCTATCACAATCAAAGTACGGATGCCAAAAAAAGTCCAAAGGCCAACAAGATAAGAGCCAATTTTTTTGAAACAAATACATTCATTTTCTAAGCTCTTTAAGTTGCATTGTCAATTTTTGTGATTTTCTTTGCTTGACTTTCAAGTTGCAACATGAACTTTCCATTCCAAATATGTTCCATTCCTATATGATATGTGTTGACAAATTGTATGCACATTCCAATTTTGCTTGCCTCACCGATATGTTACTAACTACATTCTATGTCTTTGTAGGCTCATCTCTTCTTGCAAAGGGTAGGATCCATTTGGATCAAGGTTCAATCCTCCCAAAATTTGTTTCTTGTAGCCACAATACCTTTGGTGTCATGTTTGTGGGTGCCACATTGTTTATGGAACCCTAAATTTAAGAAGATGCCACTTGTCAACTATAGATTAACAAAACCTAGCCATTTAGGCTATCTTTGCAAATCTTTTAAAAACATTGATATGTCTTGTTCAATGTCTAGGTCTAAACTTGAGACATGAAAAAGCAAACCAAAAAAAAAAAATGTACATGTTCCAATTAAGAAAAACCTACATTATTAAACCTCAACCTTAGATTATAAGTTTTATTTCATTTTAGGATAAACATTATACTTGATAATTGACCACAAAGTTAGTGTTGATCTCATTTTATTTCCAATGTAAAGCAAAACACATGGCATAAAAAATGTTTGCAATTTTCTATGAAGATGTGATTTATATGGACTTTTTTTAGCTTCAAATCCAATTAAGATATTATCCCCATTTGATACTTCACTCAACAAGTTTTTGAAAAATGCAAGAACACCATACCAAATTTTTCTTAATCACAACAAGATGGTTAGTTACCCAATTAAATTAATATGTTTGAAGGGCATCCTTTTGTGTTCTCTTCCTAATATTTTTATGGTAAGTTAAGGTTTTCAAAATTTTGGAGATTTTGAAATACCTTGTAATTAACTAAGCCTTATTCATCTTTGTTCAATTCTTCCTACATAGGAATCATAATGGAGCTAGTAGTGCCATATACCCAGTATATAAATTAGAATAAATATAAGTATTCAAATTTGAAATTATTGGGAAGTACATGGCCCTATGTTATAGTGGAATACAATAATGGCTCCAATAACAACTTAGACCAAAGTAATGGAGATGTTATTGTTGGGAAAATTGTTCTTAAAAAAATAACAATAATGACAAAAAAAAGAATGAATATAATTTTATTTTTAAAAAAATTATGAAACAAATTGATAGGAGGTTAGGAGTAGTATTGCAACCTAAACAAATAATATTAACATGCATATTAATATTGAAAAAAATATTAGTCACATGTGACCTAGTGTAATACTAGCTTGGCACAAGGCTTAAAATAATATTAGCTATATAATTGATTTATACCAACAAAAAACCAACCAGCTTGGACTTAAAAGCATTTTCATTGTTTGTAAGAAATGCCCTTCCAATGGTAACTTGCAAGTGTTTGTTTTGTGTAACCACCCCCATTGTTGCAACCATTTGGAATAAATATTCTTGGGACTAGGAAGAAATATCATTATGGCCTTTAATACATGTCAAGATATTGTCACAAAATTTGACACTATTATGAAATTTTTATTAGTGTTTTCTAGTATGCTATTGCACATTGAAACCATGAGCCATGGTAGCAACAAATCATTTAAGATTTTGGCAAGCAAGAAAAAGGTGGATAATTTTGTCTTTAGGAAAATCACTATTTATTTTGTTCTTTTTTCCATATTTTGCAAGACTTGGTTATAGGAAATGGTCAAACATGCAACACACTTTGGGAGAGGGTTTATGAATGTTATGTACAACAAAAATAGTGTATTTAGCATATTTTTTGGTGGTGAATTTTCACCACCTAGCAACAAGAAAAAAGGTCTAGCAAATCCATCAAAGGGATTTTTGAGAATTTTTTTAAAAATTGCTATATCTCGAGAAAAAAAAAATTAAAATCGCCAGATTTAGATAGTGTGTTCCATTAGGTTGCCAAAACTAGGTAGGATTCCAAAAAATAATCTACTAGTCCACCAAGCTAGTTGCCATTTATTGTTAATTATTTTTAAGTGTCCTCGTTAGTACACCTACTTGAGGAATTTGAAAAAAAAAAACCTTGATGGCTTGTAATTCATATGGAAAGTTTATGTAGACAAATGGGGAATAATCAAACATGATGTTTCAAAGTTCATAAGGAATTTTTAAGTTATTAAAGTTCCCCAATGATCATGTGCAAACCATGAAAATCATTTTCTAGATAACCTTAGAACTTCTAAAATCAAAGCTAAGGGACCAAAGGGCCAAAATTTTACCTTCATTTGTTGTTGTTTGGTTGGGATGTGTTGGGCTAACATGTGCATGTAAGTTGTAAAAACCATGCCCCTAAAATGGTTGACTTGTGTCTTAAACTTAATTTTTTGTAATAAAATGACCATAAGCCACCAAAGTCGTTAAAAACAACTTGTGCAGATGATGAATAAAAAAAGTGCACCTTGAAAGCCCATACTTGAGTCATGGCAAACATGGCAATAACAACATTAAAGAAGGTGAACATCCTTGAGAAGTAGAGGTCAATGGTGTTGTTCACAATGTTACTAAATGCATTATTGTTCTACAAAACTTGAAAATGTTTTAGTTTGTGAAAGGCAACGGAGTTACAAAAGCTTAAAGCACGAGTGCAAGTAATGGCGATGTCAATTGTAACTCCGTTGAACATTGCAACAAGATTCCATTACAACCCAATAAGCTATCCATATTCAACAATGCAACAAAAGAGACTTTCATTTAGGATAGTAGCATAGACACAAAAATGCCAATTTTTTTGACAAAGACTTGAAAAAGTTTCAAAACTGGGAATATGTACAATGATGTTCATCTCTATTGAATACATCAATGGTAAAAAGTTTTTCTAATTCCATTTTTGTCCACTCCCTTTGAGTTGCATTCAAAAGAAAATTCATTATTGTTATTCATGTCCATGTGCAAATATGCTAACACCCTTCAACGCCAAACATCCATCTTAAATCCTTGCACTACAATTAAGAAAATGTGCAAACAAAATACATGAAGAAAAACATGACAAAATGCAAGCTCTTCACCAATTCATAGAGGTGTGCACATAAAAACCTCATTGCAAGAACTATGAGATCACACACAAAGATTTTTCATTCCAAGGTGATGGAGGGATCACACTCAACCATAAGGTAAATCTACAACTTTCAATAAAAATTGCATGTATGGTTTGGAGGCAAACCCTTTTGCCTTTCCGGAGAGCACCTCCAAGACAAAGGGAGACAATCATACCAAGTTTGTGCACTTTTGGCACCAACTCACAATGGGGGAAGTGATGCATGTTAGCTTTAGCTACATACAAATGCCTTTCACAATGGCCTCCACCATATATGTGCAATGTTATTTGCTATATAGATAGTGGAGATGCTCTAATACTAATATCAAATTGGTGTAAGAGTTTTTTTAAATACATGATACCAATACTTGCCATGCATGAAAAGAAAAACACTGCCCCAATACTAGGACTAGTCCAATATATTCATCAAAAGTGGATACTTGTACAACAATGCTTGAAAGGTTCATCCATGACTCAAGTTGGACAATTGAGTGCATATGCTTTTCACATGTGACACATCAAAGTTTTATGATGCCAAACAATGTTTTTTGGAAGATGACAAATCATTAAGGAAGACACTAAATACTCTCTAATGAGCAATGTTTGAACGTTAGTGCAACATATTTTGTGAAATTACATTGTTTTGTGACATGGTTTGATTAGTTTGACCTTATTTTTAGGCTAAATAGAAAACAATGTTGTTCTTATTGAATGCCAAAAAATACACTGATAACAAATATCTCACTTTATTTTGAGAAGTGATGGGTTTGAAATTGCTATGAGACAATAGAATATGCAATATGCAAAACATGTAGAACAAGTAGAATCATGCAAGGTGCAAAAAGGGACAAAAAGATGAAGCCCAAATTAAGCCCATAAGCTATTTAACATCTTACATTTATGAATGTGTAGTTTGGATTTTTTAAAAAATACTGCAGAGTTTGACTTCAAAAACTCAGATTTCACCAACCTAGCACCAGGGTTTTCTTTTTCAAATTCCTCAAGTAGGTGCACTGGCTAGGATCCTTAGCAGTAAATGGCGACTGTCCTGGTGAACAAGTAGATCTCTTTTGGAATCCTGCCTAGTTCTGGCTACCTACAGTAACACACTGTCTAAATCTGGCGACTTCTAGCTCTTTTTTTTCCCACAAAATGTGGCGATTTTTTTTTTTAATTCCCAAATTTTCCTTTGTTAGATTCGCCAGCCCTTTTTTTTGGTTGCCAAGTGGCGAAAATTCGCCACAAAAGAAAACGCTGCCTAGCACCCACCAAACCAAACAACCATATTAGTGAAGAATACACAAAAGCTCTAGACATGTGTCAATACTAACTCACTTGCACTCATGTGTGATTTTGGGGCTCACACTTGTTGTACTTGACTTCATGTGTACAAATGATCAAAAATAGGTTAAATGTCAATAGGGCAAACATTGAATAGCTAATGTGATAAAAACTAAAAGCCCCAAAATCTTTGGGTTGCTTCTAAATATACTTAATATTTATCCCTTAGATAAATAAGTCCAAATTGAACATTTCCTGGGTCAAGAAATGCAGCCTCTAAGAGGCCTCAATCAAGAAGGTCAAGGTACAAGTGTATGTGTTAGTTCACCCCGGCCGTAACCTGGAGTAACTTATTTGTGCTGGTTTTCACCAACTCACTTTGATTTGGGTTTCCATCAATGTTGGACAAGTATAGGGAGTACACAGTTTAACAACTGGTATCAGTGTTGGGATAATATCAACCTGTGTTGGGTGGTAACCCATTTTGGTGGCTTAGAATCGTCAGTTCCAGTTTCAATTACTTGGAACTGAACAACCATAACGGGATCTGATTTTTGAAACTGGAATCAGGTTTGAAACCAAATCTGGTTCTGAACTGGAGAACCTGAATTTGGGGGGAAAATGGTTTGGAATTGAGGGTTAACTGCCAGTTTCACATCCGGTTACCGGGACCTGATTTCCAAAACTGAAACCAGAATCTGAACTTATTTTTTCAGAACTGGACCAGAACCAGACCCAAGATTCTAATTTTTTTTTCAAGAACCAAATTCATTCTAATTTTGTTAAAAAGAACTGGAACCAAGGCAAGAATCCGCCAACACTGGTATCAACCAGCAATGAGCATGATTCCTTCGAAGCAAATACTAAGGGGACCAGTAGGTTGGCCACAGGCTCTGTTTTTATGCCTAATTTGTTACTTTTCATACCAGAATATAATACTGAGCTCCAACCAGCACCTTTTTATTTTGGTGAAATTTCTCCTCTTGGCTACAGACTCACACAAAAAGCATGTCTGTAAAAAAAAGGTGCCAAAGTCTGAAATTGTCATATTTAGACAATAGGTTCCAGCAGGTTGCCAACAATATAGCAGGATTGTTAACAATTTTTTACTTTCCTCTCTGACCTATAGCCAAATTTGGCTAATTTCCTCTTGTGGATGATCACAAAATTGAAAAGAAAAACCCTGGCTGCAACCCCAACAAAAGTTGCAATGTACCAAAAGTACTGGTCAAATATTGTACTCGTGTCAATATTGCAATCAGCAAACAATCCTACATGAAATAATTCAGTATAATACACAAAGTATAAATACTGGATACCATTGTGGTCTCTCAAGCCAATCAATTTCCTTCATACTTTTCACCAGACTGGTGCGTGCCTGGATGATGTATGGTGATACCAGTCCAGCATTGGTTTCCACCCTTCACAAATAAGTTATAACCAATGTTGTCTGGTTCTTGGTGTTACTGCTTCAACATTGGTTGGTTTTCATTCACACTTCACAAATAATTTACAACCAGTGTTGTCCAGTTCTTAAAGAGATTATGAAACCAGACGAAGGAGAACCTTTCATTGGAATGGGGACCTATTGCCCAATAATAGAGAAAGTGAAGAGAGTTGAGCCTCCTCTCCTATATAACTTAGCAAACAATAATAAATATCCATGTAAGAAGGCATGTTCTTTTTAGGCGGGCAATGGGGACCATTCCTTTTCTACATTCAAATCATGGGGGAGAAAGAGAAATAAATAAAAGATGCCCAATCGTGTGTAAGTAGTAGCAATACACACAATGAGCATGCAAAAAACTAAGAGTTGGTAAGTGGGGATTATTAGCAAAGCCTTCATGAGCACTGGCATGCATCTTGTTTTTGGGTGTGGAAGGGGAGGGGACAATAAGTATAAGAAGAAGTACTCAAATTGTTTTTACTCATTTTCAGGATCTCTCACACCCTGCAAAACCTTGTCCTTAGCCTTCTTTTGTCAGTCACTTATTATCTAATCAATCTCCCAGAACAGTTCAAAGGAGTCCTCCAAAAAGTGCAGGTAGCAAAAAGGAGGGAGGAGGGGGTTCCCCCCAGTTTCTTCCCCTTCCCTCCTCTTATTAGGTGCTTAACTCCAATTGGAAAGTGTACACTTTCAAATTAAAATATTAGTACTAGTAGCCCTACCATTATTAGGGTTTTAAAACCATATAAATTAGTGCCCAAGTGATTTATTTATTTAGTCACTCCAATTCCCAAAAATTTGAGTGAAAGCACCAATCTGTTATGGTTACTTTGAGTGTTAACTGTGAAGAAAAAATGACTAGGGTAGTTGACAACCAAACAGGACTATATAAACAATGCTTATTTTAGAATAAACGGAATTTAAAACAAATGGCTTCAGCTTGAATCAACACTAAATTGTATTATTTTCAGAATTGTTGAAATTTTCACACACAAAAATTCAGCATGATTATTTTTCTTGAAAAAAAAAAGAGAATGTGATGGAAAAGTTGGGAACAAACCATTTGTTGAAATGGAATCCTCAAAATCAATTAATTATTTGATAAACAAGTGTTGAAGCAGCCAAGGTACTGTGGTAATTAGAACATTTACCTCTCCTCCTGGAATTGAAATAATTTCTTTAAAATATGTGGAACTGGTGCTTACCTAGAAGAAGTTCACATAACTGCAAAGATTTGAGACAAAAAAATACACACATATTTATTGACTATGCAATGCGGTGTTGATGAAGACCTGATTAGGTTGCCTCCCCCCTGCCCTCCTCTCCCGCTTCCCTCCTGAATCTTGGCAGTAGCTGTAACAGGTATACTGTGCCAATCTAGTGTTGCACTGGGAAAATTTTGGTCTACTGTGCCGATCTAGTTTCACAATACGAAACCCGACATTTCTAGATATTCCAAAGATTTCTTGTCTATTGCAACCCCCCCACCCCCGCGCCCCCCCCCCAAGCAACTGCTGGCACACCTTAAGGATTAGGATCCAGTGAAGAGCCGCATCTTGGAAATGGGTTCAAGCAGGGGTGAGAGCTGTAAAGGCCTTCTTTCGCTAATAAGAATGTCTATCATATCACCAAGTGAGTGAAGTAAATAGTAATTTATTCCCCATGTTTGATGCCATTGTGTCATAGTTTTTCAGTAATTGTGGATTGTGGGCAGTATTTGTTTTTAATTTCAATTTTCTGATGATGCTCAAGTGGCCACTATCTATAAGAATTTAAAGCCAAAATTGGCAATATTTTTAAATACAAAAGTAGAAATAACTTGAGCACATTTTCATGTTGTAGCATGCAGCCTTTTTCTTTACTGGTGAAACTTCTCTGAAAACAGAAATCTACTAAAAAAGAAGTGATTTTGGAAGTTTTCCATAGCCACAAGTGAGAAAAAAGAAAATGTAAAAATGGCCAGATTTTTATAATGGGTTTTCAGTGTGTAGCCAGGAATATGGAAGGTTTATTAAAGATTTGTAGTCCACATGTGGTTTATAGCCACATTTGGCCAAACCTTGCAAGGGATGATTGCCATTTTTGCTCTATCTTCCTGTGGCTGATCATCAATCAGGCTACTACATAAATAAATGCCTTAAAAACCACAACTTGTAGGCAGTTGTGATGATTTTTGATGAATTTCTACTTATTTTTCGTTTTTGGGCGGTTTTTTTTTTTTTTTTGTGTTTGGTTGTTTTTTTTTTTTTTTTGGGGGGGGGGGTTCCAGAAACAGGGAATTTGTGATGGAGGACTTTTTTGGGGGTGCTACAAAATACAAAAAAATCACTGATTGCAGGGTGTTGTGTTACAGAGCTTTTAATAGCAATGGGAACTGCCAAAAATGAACTAAAAACCAGGTTTGGGTGTGAGTCTGATTTGTTGAATTATATATACGCCAACAACACCAGGCCTGACACAGCATGAACTTATTATTCGGGTCAATGCATTTGTTGTTGTTTGCGAATTTTTTTGTGGGCCCACAAAGGCTGTTTGTAGTCAAGAAGGAAGCCTGCATTATTTCCTGCTTTATTGAAAAAGTCGAATGTTGAATTTGGCTCAAGTCTCTTGGGAAACACAATTTAAGAAAACTACTTGAATAGAGAGACCCCCTGCCCTCAGACCTCCTGGTCTTTCACCAGCCACTCTTGGAGAAGTGAAGTAGCTGTCTGTTTGCCAGCTTTGGTTTTTGGGAGAAAATGGGGACTGCCCAAAATACCTGTACTGACTGGAAACAGATCAAAATTGTAGCAAGCCAAAGCCTGTAATGAAAGCCCACATCAATTTGGCATCCAAGTAGGGAGACAGGTAGTTAGTTGTTAAGGTTCGCCTAATCCTGTTGTTTTGTTGATCATCAAGAAAATAGAATTTAAAAATCAATGTTTCCTGCGTTGGTTTTTCTTTTGAAATTTACATGGCAATTGCTCAGTTATTATGATCAGGGTTTGGTTTTTTCCTTTCCTTTTCTTTTTTTCCCCCTTATTTCGTGAGGTATGTGGGGGGGGGTACTGATCATTTACAAGAGGTCAGAACCCTAAGCCTAATTTTTGAGGAATCCTGCTGGCATGTTTTAGTGGCAAGCCGAAGCCAATGTCTAAACATGACAACTTGAGACCTTTTTACCCCGAAACATGGCGACTTTGGTCCATTTTTTTTCCCAAAAAAATCCTTTGGCACCTTCACAGGGCCCCCTTGTTTTGGTTGCAAAGTGATCAAATTTTTCCACAAAAAAAAAAAAGAAAAGAGAAAAAAACTGATCATAATCATTGAAAAACCACATAAAATTGAATTTAATCCTTTGTCATTCTACTTCTTGTCACAGAGAATACTTATCAAACTTACGACCTGGCCACTTCAAAATAACACATTCCACAACATATAATTTAAAAAGACTTTCTGAATTATTTGCAAAACATAGGTAATCTCTTCACTTTTCACTGCAGTCTACATCTTTAGCTGCAAAATTATGACTATTTAAAACAAACCTTTAAAATGTCTAATATATATTGTTAGCTTTCTTCTTTACCCTTCCTTGTGATTCCAAATTGCCATTAGTGTTTTTTGTGGGAGGACTCTGGCATTAATTTGATCAGCATCAACAAGCAGAGATGCATTGTTAATTGGCCAAGATATGTGTTGTTAATTAACATTCTAGCTCTGCATTGCTGATACATGCAACATGAGTACTTAGGGGGAGAAAAAAGAAAATAAAAGCTTAGACATTGAACTCCCAGATCCATTACACCTTGAGCAAGAACAAAGTTCTCAGACTGGCATGCTGTTGTTCGACTAGGACAGTCTTAAGACGATGACGAGTAGACAGCTCTCTTGATCGTGCAGCACTCTCATAGAGTAGGGGGCTGAAATTATAGATGGCCGACTTGGCTGGCCTCTGATTCGTTCAGAAATTTGTTAGGGCTTCATATCCAGCAGAAAATCATAATTCAGTAGCCCTGCATGTCAATTGGGAGAGAGGGAGTTTAGATCTTGTGCAGCTTTCACAGTACCTACAGACATGCTGGATGCAATACTTCAACATGACAAACATGCATTTACATACCTCAGAGCTTGGTTCAATTGTTCAGTTTATTCTCCCTCTAGAACTGTTAGTAATTATGTGGGAAGTCTGGAACCTTTTTATTATTATTTAAATAACATTTAGTTGGTGTTATATATATGCTTCAAAGTTTAGCATGCTGCTTTGAAAAATGAAGCCTTTGGTTTTGAAACTGACCTTGGCCCCACCACAACCAGAATCTACAATTCATGGGAGCAGCTGGGATGAATAAACTGTGCCAAGTTTGATATTTTAGTATTCGAGGTATTCTACTAGTGGGCTAATCCTGGAAATGATCCCGCCCTGTTTCGAATCTTTCAACCAAATGAAACTATATGCATTTGTGAATGGGTTATAGTGAATCTGTGATTGGGGTATCAGGGTCTTGTTTCAAATTTGTGGAAAAAAAAAACTGGCCAATTTTTTCAAATTTAAAAAAAAAATGAATTTACAAAAAAGACGTTTTCCCGGGCGAACAAAAGTCTATAATTTTTTTCAACAAAATTTGTCAGAAAATAAAATACTAGTTAGTATCCTAGATCTCTTGCTACTGTTAATCACAAATCTGCTGTATTCTGCACACACAGCATTAATTGGAGGTACACTTGTAAACACATCTTAAGCACGCTGTCCACGCAAACCACTGGCAATTGCTAAACCAATGGATCTGGAATATTATTTACTGCGGGCATTCATTGAGGAAAGAAGACTTGAGGATGAAGGCCGAATGAAATGTGTGCACAAATTCTGGACAGAAGTAGGCAGGCAGGCAGGGAGACACTAGTCAACAAAACTAGGTACAAAACTGAAGACCCTTTTCCACTAACTACCACAGTCTACACGTGGAGATCTTCAACTGCCTCAAAAGCTTGGGCATGGATTATGTAATATTTATTCCTACATTGAGAAAGTCAGCTATCCATCTCCAGGGACACATTCATTTTGCCAAACTAACTTGGTATCAGATTCTTTCCCTTCCTGAGACCTTTAGAAGATCTTGAGAAGTAAATAATCCTGGCTGAAACTCAGAAGACAGTGAGAGGAACAGGAAACAGAAATTCAAATTTGATGACTAGATGTAAAACTTCCCATTCTATTTTATTGTCCAAAAGTCATCCAATTCACCACCATTGGAACATACACTTGTCCATGGTCCAGTTCAACACGGAGTATTAAGTACTAGGCATTTTATTCTTGGACACATCACCCACCTTTGCACAATCCATTAGAAACCTATTATGCATTACGACTCACTTGGGGATGGATGAACCACGAGTACCTTAACAAGCTTCCATCTTGCTAACATATCCTTAAAACTCTCCTACTTCCACCTCACATTGCTGAGGTAATAGCTATGTATGTGTGTATAAGTAACATATGTAAGTAGGTAGGGAATGTAAGTGGTTATTCTGTATAGGGCAAGGTCCTATCTTTAAACCCATCAAAGATTTGAGGCTCTTGTGATGAGACCAATAGGTCAAGTGCAAGTTACAAAAAAATTTGGAAGGGTTTTAAATAGACCTTTCCCTTATATGAGAAAGGTTGTTTTTTTTGTGCATTTAGCAATGGAAACATGAAAGATGAAAAAGGGAAAAAAAGAATGTGAAGAAGGTGTCTTCCACAAGTCGAAAAGCATTCTAACAACATTTGCCTTTTGAATCGTAAAAAACATTGGTTTGTCTCTTGTCAATCTCAACTACCCCAAATCCACACAAGGGAGGGTTGTTAGTATAAAGACAATAAAAAATGCAAGAAAGATTTGAACTTGGGATTGCCTTCCATTGGGCAATCTTGCTCTCTGGATATTAAAAAAGATATTTGAAACCTAAGAAACAACTCAAAATGTCAATGATGTGGTACAAAGGTAGCTACTTTCATGTCCTTAGTTTAATTCCAATGCATGTTGTCCTAGAAAGGATAGATTGCCTTCACCATTTGGAGTTGCTACCCTCCACCATTATTGCCCTCCATATTGTTGCCGCTATCATCCAACAACTACTTACCAAAGAAATATATATAAAGAAACAAAAATGTGAAAGGTACAATTTTTTACATTAAGAAAAAAACTACATTTACTTGCAAGTTGAAAACCAAGGGCAAACCTTAAAAAACACCCACCATGCCACATCACCTCTTTCACAAGATTCTTTATAACTCCTAGAAGACCACAAGATAGAATGAAAAACCAACAAGGTTTGGCACCACCCCTTAGCCACAAAGACACCTCATCCTTTCTTATAAAATAAAGAGTTTGTCCAAAACTCTTCCACAAATCTTTAGATAATGGTTAGCCATTTGCCAATCACCTTATCTTCAAGAACTAGCTAGCATAATAACTTCACCTCCAAATGGCAAACAACAAGTCTACATTTACCATTAATGATTAGATAAATGGCAAAGAGGCATTTTAAAGTTAGACAAGCTAGGAAACTTACCCATTAAATTATTCCCTTCTACATTAAATTACATCTTCATGATCATATCTAGGTATTTTTAGAACCAAAGAACTATGACCTTCTACAGTCAAGGATGAAAAGACAATAGTTCACCCTTTTAATGTATTGAAATCAATCCATGGACCCAAAACAACAATGGGTGTTTGAAATGTTAATTTGTCAAACAAGCTTTGTTTAACACTACTATCCTTTGAACTACTTTAGGTGTTGAAATGCACATCATCCACCTCGAATTGAACAAATGCCAACTAATACATATGCTACCATATGATGATGATGATGATAAATGGTTTCATTAATGAAAGTAGGGATGGGTACAACATTTAACAAATTGCCCAACTTACCTTTGAACTCATTCCATTTGACCTCCTTACTCATCTTTTACCTCCATGTCACATATTCCAACTTTAACGTGGCATGTTCGTTGAAGAAGGTAGACTAATAGACCAACCTAAAGTCAACCTTAATTACCTTACATTTCCACTTGACCACTTAAACTTTTAGCTTAACCATTATTATCTTAGATGATAAATTAACTATAGCCTTAAAGCTAGATTATTGTCTACTTAGATTGCTCCAACTCATGAAACAATACAATTGCCTTGGTATTTCGTTCTTTTTCCTCATATGTTGTCATGCCCTCTTGATGTCCAAGGATCATCACCTCCTCACTAAATTCATGCAACCACTCAATCATGGTTTCCTTATGTGCGTTATTTCGTTGCTCATTTGCCTTGAAGGTATCAATCCTATACCCCATTCACAAGACTTCATTAAATTGAATGTCAATCACCGCTTATTGGTGGTTAATGTCTACCTACAAATCCTTCACCTAGCCTTCAACAACGATATGTCGTGGCGTTTGTGTTCCAATAACACCCATGTATTTTTTTATTTCAATTGGTGATTGAACTTTTCATTTTTCTTATCTTCTTCTTTGAAATGTTCTTACAAGGCGGAAACCCTTTCCAAGTGGTGTTGGGAAAATAGTTCAACTTGTTGTTGCCCTTTAATTACCATTGTTTTCCTTTGCTTCAGAGCCTCTAATTGCCCCATTACCATCCCCAAGACCACTACCTTCTTTTCAACATGCCTCAAGGACTCCCTCAAACTAAAAATATTTTATAACATAATAGCTACTTGCATCTTAATGCCTCTTGAACTAAAAGAAGGTTTTTATGTCTAATCCAATAAAATATGTGGTTCATTTTCTTTTAACAAGATAGTGTGAACGAATTTGTTGAAAAGGGGTGGGAGAATTTTTTTATACCTCCTCCCTCCTACTATCTTGCCTTTTGTTATAATAGACAACCCTCCATCTACCATTTGGGTCTCCTAAAAATGCTTAATTAAAGGAGGTAATTGGTTAGATACTAAGTGATGCCTCCTTTTTAGGCCTCACTAGGTGACTTTTCTAAAAATGCTTGTGGATTGAAATAACTAATTGCTAGTTGGGGGTTCCCTCCTTTGGGGGTCGTTTTGGTTCGAAGGGGATGGTAGGTCCCTCCCAAATTGTATCCATCTCTTAATACATTTATTGTACAAAGGGGTGAAAACACACTAAGGTGGAGTATTTTCTAACATATGTGGAATCCATATTAATGTTTAAAAAAAAAGTCCATATTACACTATAGCATAATACACTATATTGCCCAAGTCATATGACAAGGCTAAACAATTTTTTTAAATTTCTAGACTTTATCAATGGTAGATAATTATATAAAAAACCTACACTTAAAAATGAAAAGTTGAATTATTAATTCAAATAATAAAATACTTTTTTTTAATCCATATTTCATTGTTTATCTCAAATTATAGTTTTCAAAATTATCTTCCTTTGTATCAATGGCATCACACTACTTTCTATGTCAAAAAATCATTCAATTAAGCATTTTAGTAAATATAATGAGTCCATAATCATATGATATGGAATGTGATGTAGGGTTTTTGGCACTTCAAAAGTCCAATATGTTATGGTAATTCAAAACATATCCATAAAATGCATACAATGTGATCATATTACATGTAATAGTTTTTTTAGTCTTTTTCACATATTATTCATTTATATTTTGTTCCATGGCCCATGATTTATAATCCAACGAGCTATGATAGGAGTATGTACTCCACCTTAATGTGCTTCCATCCAAAGGATTCGAAAGATTGGAAAGGAAGGTCAATTTGAGTTGGCCTCAATGAGCTATGATAGGAGTATGTATTCCACCTTAGTGTGCTTCCATCCAAAGGATTCGAAAGATCAGAGAGGAAGGTCAATTTGAGTTGGCATCCCTTACTTAGCTTGTTTTCCTCCCCCAATTCATGCCCATTCTAAAGAAAACTACTCCTAACATTACTTTCACCCCTCTTCATGAAAAAAGGAAGTACATCATTTGAATCAATGTGCACATTGTAGATGCTAGTATCTATGGGGATAATAGGTTCCCATGTTGGGGGAATTTTTATCTACCTTCTCACTTTCAACTTCTTAATTTCAACTATAGTTCTAAATGATGAAGCTATTATTGTAATCTCATGGGTAGAGGAAGGCATTATTGTGTCCCCTTCTTTATAAACCTTGGTGAAGGTAGTGAAAGGACCTCCTAGTCCTTTTTTGTTTTCTTTTTACCTTCCCTTCAAGAGAAGGTCGTTTAGTTGCAAGGGACATAGTAGTTGACCTTTTATACCTAGTTACTTTCATGTTATGCGTAGGAAACATAAAATGTTCAAAATTCTCATCAACATACATGACCCTTTCTTCATATGTATAGAAAGAAATTGTGTGTACTTGCTTAGGGATTACCTCCTCGTCTTTGTTTTCATCTAGCTTTGTCTTTGCAATGGGATGATTTCTTTTTAGTGGAAACCACAATCCCAACAAAATGTCAATGACCTAAACAATTTCCAAAAATGTTAACCTTTTCCTTCCTAACAACCATTTCTCCATATATGGGCTTCAAACATTGAAACACCAACTTGACCTAATTCCCTTTCCCACCTTCATTTGGGCAATTAACAAGACCATTATTTTGTTGTAGTAGGTTAGATGGTTCTTGTATTGCACCACCTACAACATGGCTCCTCCCTTTTCAAGGTATTGTCCATTCATTTTTGTGATGGACTATTGACCAACTTCCTTTACCATCTTATCCACCAACTTCTTGTAAAAGTTCCACCACTCATGTCTATATAAGGTCTAGCCAAACTATATTTGGCCTTTCTACCAACAAATGCATCGATGTAAAAATCACCTCCTATGTCATTTCTACCCTCTTCTTGCCTCTTTACCTTTGCCCTCATTTTTTCATCATTAACCTCCTTCAAACCAAAGAAGAAATCTACCACTAAATAAACTCAAATTGGGCTCCAATGTATCATCCACAACCCTACTTAATCCACCAAATCGCCCACCTAATATCGTCCTCCTCATATAACAAATTTTTTACCTTCCACATAGGCATCATTTTGGGGGCTTTGTGGGAGTTGTCTACCTTCATATTTACTTTCTTATTTTCCTTTATCTTTTTAAAAAATTGTTATCCTCTTTTCCTCACATGCTAGTTTTTTTCTAAAATGCATTCAAGAACACGAGGAAACACACAAGCTCCTTGAAGTTTGCTTGAGGCAAATAGGTATAGGTTTTTATTCACACGTGAAAATTTATTAGGTGTCCTTTCCCCCCTAAAACACCCAAACCCTCTCTTGTCAAACGGGTACAAATGTTTTCAACTATCATTATGATTATTGGTGTGATTCTCAAATGGTATGCATGTATCAAGGATATATTCTCCCATCCTCTTAAATCAAATTTCATCCTCCTTCTTGATGGAAGGCATAGGCCTCATGCCTATAGTCATATTGTCTTTTTTTTTCATCATGATTGGCTTTGAAACCAATGGTACCATGCCCCACTTTCTCTTGAATATTTAAAATGTACCTTCCCTTTAGGTATAAGCTCACCAACCTTCTAGGTCTTTTATCACCTTAACTAGTGCAAGGTAATTTTGAGTAGCCAAATCAACTTTGATTGAGGTGTACAATATGGGGTTGGAAATCTCTTTCCAAGTGCTATAAGATAGACCCTTCAAACATTCAATTTGGAGTCATTTTGAAGAAGTGATTCTTTGAAATTTTGACATCCACTAGTGAGAACAATTGAATTGAAGGATAGTTAGCTTGATGGTAGTCAAACTAAAGGACATAGCTAAGGCTCTTCATAGGTGCTTACTAGTTAGTTATAATTGTTTAACTTAATTATGAGATGGGGAGAGTTGAAAAGGGGATTATGAGACAAGAAAAGGGAGGAGGAGAGGAACGGAGAAGGAGTGCAAGGAGGGGAGAAGGAAGCAATGTGGAGGTATGAAGCTTAGGGGAGCGATGGAAAGAAAATCAATAAATAAAGTAGTGGAGAAAATTAAAAGAGCCATGCATTGGAAGATGAGGATATGGAAATCAATGTAGTTTTCCATGACAAGATCATGACATTTTTATTATAGTAATATGGAGTAGTAGTAGATGATGGAAACATTTGTCTACACGTGTGTATATGTGTAGTGTGTATGAATTCTTGTGTGCACACATAACATTGTTTTTCTTATTTAAAGGTATATTGGTTTGCACATGTGTAAGAATAACTTAAATAATTATTTAATTCACATGGAGCTTAACACAATATAGAAGTTGTTGCCTTGGTTATTATGGATACATGGTATTTGTAATAATGGGAAAAGGCAAGAATCCAATAGTGATACTTTTTGCATGCATGTGATAATTTGAATGTAAAATTGTATCCCTAACAACGTGTTAAATGTAATTTTTCGTTGGTTGCTACAATTAAATAAATATAGAAGACATTATAATTGTGAAATGTTTACACTTTTCAATACTAACTACATCCATGTACTACATATCCTTTAATTAAATATGATGATGATGGACTTATGAAAAATGTACAAGACAATTTATGAATTCCAAAATGAAATTATGGAATTCCTAACTAAATAATGTAGGACTTATGGTCTCAAAAATGGAATTATTAAATTCCTAACTAAATAGTGTAGGACTTTTGGACCCCATAATGGAATTATGGCATATCTAACTACATAATGTAGGACCTATGGACTCCATAATGGAACTATGTACATTACATTAAAACTAAGGTGAATTATAAGTACTTTGGAGTCATTACATGTAGCAACTATGTACAAATTCTATTCATGTATGATGTAGGATACATAAGGACTCTAATATATTGTTCGGGATTATGTAGATCTATCTTCATGCACCTATGCACAAATGGTGTGTTATGTGTACTTGATATCTAGAACTGCACTATTGTGTGACACTATAATAATGGCAATGGTTGACTTCTATCTACTAACAATGACATTTCATGTACACAATGAACCTTCTAATGTAGTCTTACACACTCAACATAGCTATAGTAAAAAATGGCCTTATCATTAGGATTTGTAGCTATTGTAGATCATCCAAATTGTGTTAACTATACATTGAATACTTAATCCAAATCCTCACAACCTGCAAGTTCAACATGTAGTTCAAATCAAAAATTAAAAGGAGGAATTACTATGCACCTTTGTTGAATTTTTGTGACCACCTAACTCCTCTCTCCTCAACCTTGATCTTTTGGGCTTCAAACCTTAAACCCTCAATTGATCTTGGTTTATTCAATCCAACACAAACCTTGCCATGCATGATTCATTTATGTTTCACACTCCTTCAAAATACACTTAGTAGATCTACTAAAGTGATATGAAGAACACTAATCATGATATACGTGATTGCAAGGTGACATCCTAGTAGTCTACACTGGTGCAAACCCTAATCCACAAGAAACATAGTTCTCTACAGGAAGCCATTCAGGCTTCATTACAAATGCAACTTTGAATAGGGTTGCAATGTTGCCCTCTTGTCTTTTATTTGTAGTTGTTGAAACTATTATTGGTTTGTCCATTTTGCATAAGTAGCCCAATTCATTTATTTGTCCTTAAGTTCACATGTACCAAACCTCTTACCATACCCAAAGTGATCACCTCTTTAGTAAACACATAATGCTTCTAGTGAATAATCGTCCATAAATTTTCAACCTTTGCTATTAACTTTGGCTATAAACATTCCATGTAATGATGTCCATTCTTGTTTGCTATATAGGACCAAAAACTTTTACGACATTTTTTTGGTGCAATTTATAGGCACCTTAACTTGCTTCAAATTTAGCCCCAAATAACACATATCATATTTTGGGCGAACGTTTTATTAGTTAAAAAATGACTACCATGATTGACCAAGAATTTGAGAATCTCTCCATACAAGGGGGATGTGAACCTTATATTTGAACCATTGCTCTAGCCACCCCCTTATATTTTACCTTTCTTTTCACATCATTCAAATTACTAAAAATATTATATGAAGGCATGGGACCTAACATTCTCACAATTTTTTCTTACTAAGTGATGGCAAAATAACATTGGCACATAGTGCACTAAGTTACTTAATATGATTGCACTTGAGAGATCATTAGATTAGAAAAGATAACAATGATTGGGCTAAAATGTTGACCTAGAACATTGGCCTAGATTAGTACAATGATGCATGTAAATGCCACTTGGCAATTGTTCCCCCTCTTTTTTATTTGAAATTTCCTCTCATTTTACCCTTGAAGTAAAAATTATGGACTATTGTCATTTGCCACTTTTCTTCCACCCTAACATGCTTTTACCCTTAAGTAAAAAAGTTAAGGAGTTATGTGTCACCTTTTTCAAAACAACTATTAATATTGTAGTCATAAGTACAAATTAACAATAGATTGTTTAGTACACATACACATGCATGTGAATTCATGACTTCAAGTTTCATGACACACAAAATTATGGCATGTCATGACAAATATTGGTGCCATAAAATCAAGACTCACAAAAAAACTTATAGCGTCATAAAAAAATCATGGATTGCCATCACAATTTGTGACAACCTGTTGCCAAATGGGCATGCCATGTCATCATTACATGGAGGACCAAATCATTATAAATCACAAAGGACAACAATATTTTCAACTAGCTAATAAATAAGATTAATTCATCAAATCAATAACATGAATCATGATGTTGACAAATAGGACCACATCATCTTGTTGGCATATAGCATGCCATGTCACCATCATGGGAAATTGAATTATTATTAGTTGCAAAGGTGGATGGTTCTTGCAACTAACTAATTAAGGAACAAAAATTGAAAAATAATATGATAATTTACCAAAAGAACCAACAAGTCATATTGATTATAGTTGCAAAACCATGATGCCATGTTGATGTCATTTGCCATTATTTAATGATTGTTACGACTAAGTAGTTTTAAATGTAGTTGGAAAAGAAAATCATTTTTGTGTCCAATTCAAAGGATAGGATTTGTTGTAGTGAAGGTAAAGTTTTTGAAGTTGCATCTTGATGCAAATAGCTACATTGAATGATTGGACGTCATCTCTAACATTATGATTAACCAATTAATGCCTTATTTTATCCAAATTAGTGTATGAAACATCATGTTGACCAATAATCAAACATTTTATTACCACCATAATGCCGAAAACATGTTTTCTATGATTGGTCATATTTGACTATAGTTTCTTTTTAAGTCATTGTTTAAGTCATTTATGCCATTTTCTAGTTGTTTATCCCATTTTAATCGAATAGGACAAGTTGTAAAAGAAATGTGGAATGCTACATCATCATGTTGTGAAATTAAAAGTTGTTATTCTAGTCGCAAAAGTCGAGGTATTCTTAATTAATTATTTTAAATTTATTTAGAGCATATTATTACAATTTTGAGAATAATAATAATGTATCTATCCAAAAAAAACCCACTAGTTTTCATACTAGCTATAGCCACAAAACCATGACATCACATGACATCTCAATGGCCTTTACAATTATATATTGATTTTTGTGATTAAGTAGTTACAACTGTAATTAAAAAGGATAGTAGTCGTTTCTTTCATCAATCAAAAAACCCATAATGTGTTGTTGTGTATTAGACATCACATGACATCTCAATGGCCTTTACAATTACATATTGATTTTTGTGATTAAGTAGTTACAATTGTAATTGAGAAGGATAGTAGTCATTTCTTTCATCGGTCAAAAAACCCATAATGTGTTGTTGTGTATTAGTCAATACTACACACCAAACAACATATGGAAGACTCTAGTGTTGAATCAATTATAGTGGTGGGAATTGGCAAAAAAACAATTCAAAGAAGAAGGGTATGAGGAAGGGTATTAAAAGGTATCTAATTTGCTTTCAAGAAAGCCTTTCCAAATTGTATGTATAAAAGTCCAAATAGTTCAAAGCCTTTTAATCCAATAGAAGAGGCATGGGAGGCTTAGTATAGTGGAATGACATAAGAAAAACATGCAGAAGAACCATAGAATCTCAGAGGAGGAAGACATTATCATTTTAATGAGGAAATTGAATTGCAAGAACAAAAAACTCTTACAAAAAGGACTAAGTTGAAAGTTAATGATATTGGCATATAGATGGAACTAGTTGGAAGCATAAAACAAGTGGTGGAATGCATATTTGAAGGGGCAAAAAGAGGTAAAACAAAACTATTACATGAGGTTTTGGTTTCTCAAATGAGTGCACCATCTAAGGTTAGAAAACGAGCACATATGGAAGTGTAGATAGAAATGTCAACAACTTAAAACGAGCAAAGCAAAATCATAGATGACTAACACAATGAATTGAATTTTTTATTTTTATTTTCTCATTTAATATAGCAAGGATTTCAAGGATGGAATCAAAAGTGGGGGGAGGGTATTGTTACAAGGTGAATGGCAAAGATTTAATAAAACATGATTAAAACATTTGCTTACTTTTGATTTTTAAATTGCTTTTGGAGGGAAAGGATTGAGGAATTAGACATTGATTGTAATGAAGGTTAGGATGATGGTTTTCTACACACATAGATAGATTTAGAGGGTTGTTCAAAAAGAGATTAAAGACACATATGTAGTTTTGAAGTTTTGTTAGGTTGTGAACCATAGATTTTCTTGTTTTTCATTTTTTATTTTTATATTTTTATACTACAAATGTTTGATATGTTCAATTTTGAATAAAGAAAAAAGTAAAATATTGATGAGGAAACATTGAATATACTTTGAATCTATTGTGTTTTTCAACTATAATAATTAAAACTTGTCACAAATTCTGATTATCAAAAATAATCTAGAATTTGGGAAATAATGGAACATTAACAATAATGAGAATAATGTTTATATAACTAAAAATAATTTTGAAAGGTTTAAAATAATATATTGTATGTGATTTAAGTGTTGTTGTGGGTACAATTTGTATTGTTTGTTGGTAAGCAACAAACAAATATGAATAAAATTTGCACCTACTCATATTATTTATCTTACCCTTCTTGTTGGACATTATGGCATAATATATACATCATATTGATTGAAACTTACAATAATCCACATAAATAATAAAATTATTGATTTTTTTTAAAATGTGGATTTGTCCAATTAAAAAGAAGTCAATTTTTTTACTTTATTTACAATTGGAAAATATATTGTTGTTGCCATGATTATGCTTTAGCTTGAAAAATCTCCTCTCCCAAAAAAATTTTCCCAATTAATTCATAAGTTGATTTAAAGCCAACCCCACCTTCACCAACATGGGCATTGCAATCAATGACCAACAAAGGAAAGCCTTGTGATTCTTCTATTGTTTGTGAAACTTGTAGCATTCCAATTTAAATTCATTTTTACACTCATGACCACATACAAATTTTTTTGAACCTCACACGATATAATTTGCACGAACAAAAAAATACACAAAATTAAGGCATAAATGTTTTATTCAGAGGTTTGAGGCTTGAAATATTTTTGGACATTAAAAATATTTAGTTGCATCAATGTAAACAAGAGAATGGTGATAATAACAAAAAAATTAATCATGTATTGTTGATGTTGTGTACCTATCTTGTCATGTTGTCCCCTATGTACTTTTAATGCATCATTCACTTTATGTGACACATTTATCAAATTTCAACTACCATGTTGAATGTTCCCTTTTAACCCTAAATTTTGAACATCACACATCATAATGTCATATTGACATAAATTATGAAAAATATGTTTCCCTCACCAATGTATTTCATAAGCAAGAAACCTTCATAAGAAATAAACCATTTTAAGTGTTCACATCATTTATATATGAGCAATCAAAGGCCTCACCCAAGTAGCTAGTTTTATTGTGTTTTTTTAAAAATTATTTCCCATTGGTCATGTCATCAATAATTGAGTCTATGCTATGGTATATTCCTATATATCATATTCACATATATGTTTCCATATATACTCAAGCAACATTGGTTTTTACTAGGTGTTCATTCACCTAATGCATTGTTAGGTAATAACAAAAGCCCATAGTGAACGAATACCCATTGATGCAACATGCAAGATGGATGGTTTCCAAATAAATATTAATAATTCATTGTATTATTGTCCCATAGCCAATTACTACGTAACCACCTTACACTCGAATCTATCTACCTAATAACCACCAAATGCTTTACCTATGTACATTAAAAATCCATAAAAATTTCCCTTTGTTTTTTAAGTTTATTATATTAATGGGTAAGTTTCCTAGCCTATCTAACCTACATGGCTTCCTAGTTACTAGTGGTAGGTGTAAACTTATTGTCTCTTAGTTATTATGATTTGAAGCTACTAGGTTATTTCCTTGAGGATAGGTGGTTAGCAAATGGCTAGCCATAATCTAAGGACATGTAGGAGATTTGGATGAGTTCTCTATTTTGTATGAAAGGATGAAAGGCCCTAGTGGGTAATGGGTGGTAACTAATTAACCTTGTTGGTTATTCATTACCTTTTGTGTTTTTCTTGGAGTTGTGAAGAGTGTTGTGAAAAAGATGATTTTGGTGATTGGAATACAACAGAGGGATATTGCAAAGAGAGTTGTGGCATGCTGGATTTTTCTTTGGGGTTTCCCCTTGTTTTCTAATTTTCATGTAAATGTAGTTAATTTTATTTGGTGTAGAAAAACATTTACACCAAAATCTTAAACCATCACATTTATGTTTTTAAAATATTTGTTTCCTTTGTAAGTAGGCATTGGATGGTAATGACAACAACATGGAAGGCAAATGTAATGGAGGGCAAAAACCCCATATGGTGAAGGTAGTCTATCCTTCCTATGACAACGTGCATTTGAATTGAACCTAGGTAAGAAGGTAGTTACTTTCTTGTCACATCATCAACATTCTAATTTTTTTTTATGGCTCCAATTTTTTTTTTTAATCTTTAGAAATTAATGGAATGAAGCTTTGGTAAAAAAATTCTTGCAATTTTTATTGTTTTTATACTCAACAACCTTCCCCCAATATTGATTTGGGATTGTAACAATTGTGAATATACATTATTCATGCCATTGTTGCAATTTAGTTGCAAACAATAACTAGTTGCATGTAATTGCAAAATGATTGGTTACAAAAAATATGTTTTAAAAATGTATTGTCCCTTGTCATTTGTCCATTGCTTGAATTTTATTTTATTTTTAATCTAAACACCTTTCAATCCCCATTGTTACCTCATCATGAGCTTACTATTGATCACCATCTCTTGTCATTCCCCATCATAGGCCACCATTCGTCATTGTTTCTTGCTATTAACTCTTCTTTTCCTCACCATCCCCTATTGTTAACCCCTTGGTAGCACATTGTTCCACTTTTTTTTTCCCATCCCTTGTCATTTTTCATCGTTCCATGTCGTTATCTCGTTATTCCTTATTCTAAGCATGTCATCCCTAATGTTCCTTATCATCAATTTATTGTTCATTACTATTTTCCATTGTTTTGTGTTGTTAGTCTATTATTCTTGTTGATATTTTGATGTTCTTTTGTCGCCATCTAAGCCAAACTAGAGGTCCCTTGAACCTTTTGGGCCCATTTCAAGCCTATATTTATATTCAAGAAACCTAGATTGGGATGGCATCTCAAGATGTTCCCCATGATACATGGATTGGCAATTATGGTTTCACTTTTAAAAAGATAAACTACGATTCTTTAAATTAAAATTATCATTGCACCTTAAAAGGAATGCAATTCCAATTAAACCATTTAGTCCTTCGAGTTAATAGATAAAACATAGCAATATGTTTTTTTAAATGGAATTTTTAAACATCAAATGATGGGTGTTGTAGGATCACAAATTGAATGTGAGAGGATTTTCAATATGCACTGAGTCAAAGCATGGTTGGGGTACCCAAAAGGATATCTCATTTTATATTCACTGGACCCCCTCATTTAAATATGTTTTTGAAACTTAATGACATATTCATATTGAAAGTTTTATTTTATTAAAAAATAGATACATTACAAAGGTACTAATCTATGCATAGAATGTAAAATTTGAACAAGTTTTAAAGCTACCAAGTGCTTGAAAAAAACCCAAGACTTTGTCTCATGAGAAAAAACAAATTCAAGAACTCATAAAGAATGTTAAAACAATTTTTTTTGGCCCAAGATTTTTACCACAAATACCTTATGTGCCAATGTGTATAAAATGTATGAATGTGACAAGAACCAAATGTCTTATTGTAATGTAATTTTTTTCAATAAGTCAAATTTATAGGAATTTTGGGCCATTGATAAAACATGGTCCACATTCGATAAATTTTACTATTTTCACTTTCATAAGTGGGACCAATAGATACTTTAGAAGCCTATATAAAAATTGGAAAAAAATTATTTCATTTGACATGAGATAAAAAGGTGAAATGTAAGATAGGTCATGGAAAAAATGAAGAAAAAGACGAATTTGGGAGTCCTTGGAATGAATTTGTAGGGTTCAAATGTGGTACCCCAATCACGCTTGGAACCCACTACAAGAAATCATGGTTTTTTAAATAGTTGAACTTGACCCACATGTCCATTTTGATTTTAAATTGGTCATGTTGACTAGAAGAGATGGGTTTTGAAGTGACATGGGTGTTTGCATGGTACAATGGACCCAAAAAACTCTCACAATGTTGCAATTTTTAGTACATTCAAGATTTCAAAATTTTGGAGACATGATTAGAAAATGAACAATAGTCAAAAGGTATAATTAAAGGTGGTCCACATTTTAATATACCATTATGTTGTGAAATTAGTGCTAATAAGAATGATGTCATAGTCATTTAGAATACATTTGTAACATATAATTGTTTATCACATAACCATTGTTTTTACAAAAGGACCAAAAAGTATTTCTTTTAATTATAAATTTTCAATACAAATTTGCACATTAATGTATATATGTACAAATAACAATCTTCCATCAAAAAAATTCAAATTGATTTAAAATCATGAAGTTTAAATTAAAAATTAAATATAAACCTTTGGTGGTATATTATGTTATAATAATGATGATGATTATGATGTTTGTAAGTTGCAAAATGTTCTTCCACTGAAGATATAGATGGGTCCAAATTCTTTAAGGTGTACCACTAAGGAGAGAAAGGACCTAGTCCTCAATGGAGTCCGTTTTTGTCCTATATGTTGATCCCCATCAATATTAATGAATCAAATTGTGTAAAATATTTTATAAGTACCATATTTTAAACCACTACAACTTTAGATTCCATCAATTTCATCCATTTTTTGTCTTTACATGGTCAAATATGACTATGTAAAAGAGTACATGAAGGGTGACAACATGACATTATTTTGGTGCTCCTTAAAGAGTTTGGACCCATATGTCTTTGGTGTTATTTTTATTAGTAAAAAAATGGTATATTGTTGTCAAATATAGTGTTTCAAGCAAGTTTTATAATGCAATTGGTGTACATTTATTGAAAGAAACAAACACGAAGTAATTTCAAATTCAATTTTGTATTGATTTATTTCATTTTTGAGGCCCATGTCAACTTAATGTAATTTCTAGAAAATTTTCAAAATAAATGAATTTAAAGTTTTGATAATTTTAGTATTTATGTACATCCAATTTGACTACATTTGGGTCCACTATAACATGCAAACACCCACGTGACTAAGCATATTAGTTTATTTGATGAAAGTGGTTTTGTAAACTCCTTCATCAAATGTGACACTTTATCAAAAATGATATAAAATTGGACACATCTAGTCAACAAGGACAAAATCAACTCACCTTTAATCAAAAGGGGCAAAAATTTAGTCAAGTGAAACACTTGTCCATTTAAAAGGTCATGAAGATCACAAAATGGACACATGGTTTGTAGTGTAAACATTTTTTTCTAATGGAATGTCAATGTAGATATCTAAGATAATTTGTTGTGGAATGTTAGTGTTAACATATAGGGTAATTTATTATGGAAAGTTAGTGTAAAATTTGCAATTGTGGAATATCAATGTAGACATTTAGGATACTTTCTTTTGGAATGTCAATGTAAACGTGAATTCAAGAAAAATTTAGATTTATTGAAATTCATTTTAAAAATTATATATTGACATTTTTTTGCACAAAGGCAATAAGTACATAATCACATGGAGTGACATAAAAAGCATGTGAAAGTAAAATGTTTTCATTGTTATACAAGGCAAAAGGGACTAATAACATTTTATAATGTCAATAGTATGACTTATCATAAATGCACATAAACATGAGTTTAATTAAAATTGCTAGGTCTTATTAAAAGGTTAAATGTTTAAGAATAGTAATTTGTTGTAATGATTTGTTCAAAGTATCATCAACTTTCATTAAAATTTGACTGTATCAACACATTAATAGAAAACAACCCTTTTTAAACCAAAATGTTTTTGTCTGCATGTCATTTGTAATTGTGTTGCAACTGGGATTTTTTAATTTAAAAAAATATATCGGTGATTCCCATTTAAGTCGACTTGTCTACATAATTGGTAAATACTCGAAAGTAGTTTCGACTAGGTGGATAATCGCCAAATATTCCTAACATCAATAGAATCTCTTCAGTTGGACAACCTGCACTTTCAGTGGATAGTAAGAAGCACATCCCGACTTTGCATGTGTGCTAACTTCATTAGAATAGTATTCAACTACTGTTACTAACACCATCAACTAACAAATGGATGATAAAATGTGTTAGGGGTTGGATGAAACAAAAAATGGATTGCATAAAGGAGATAATAGATGAATGAAAATGACTTCAACTAATGGATTGCCATTAACGAAAACAAGTGGCAACTATCATCTATAATATCAACATTGAATCCATGTACAACTAGTTACAACCATGTTATAATCAGGTAACATATGGATGTTAAAATGTCATAAAACATTTTATATATCAAAATCTCAATTGATTTAAATATTTCTTGACATTTTCATCATCAATGTCAATGTTTAAACTCAAAAACAGGTTCATCAATTCCTAATAGTGGGAATAAAACTTTTTGAAGACAAGGTTTTATGGGTGTTCCATAGCATCTAGACACTAGTGAACCCACATCCATTGTCATTTTTTGAAATCCAAAATGAGATGTTGAGACCTAAAATTGACATTTCAAATCCAATTTTTTTGAAAATGCATTATTTCCCCCTTTCTTTGTTTCCTTTTTCCCCATCTTCTTGTTATCTTGATTTTATTTGAATTTTTAAAATCCTTCATTTTTTGTTTTTATTAATTTTTATTTTTTTCAAATGCATTTTTTTCTTTTAAGGAAATTTTCTTTGTTTTGTTTTCCTTTCAAATTTCTTTTCCTTCCTTTCTTAATTTATTTCCATTTTGTTCTACGGAGGACATGATCATGTTATTGTAAACATTTCTTTTCTTTTTTTCCTTGAAAAAGGGAAGTTTAATTGTTGAAAACCATCATAATTATTGATTACTAAAATTTTAAAATTTTAGTAATTAATATTATAATGAAGACCATGAAAACATTACTAATTCAAAATTCCAAAACTAAATTGACTTTTGGAAAACTAATTATTTTTCATTTTGCAAATGTAAAAGTTAACCCTAAACTACAATACAACATTTGTCTCTATATAGAAAAGCTTCAAATCCTTTTAAAAAATCATTTTGTACTACCTTCGGGCCTCCCCTCCTCCCCCAGTGGCAATGCCCATGGGCCCCATGTTTTTAACAAGTAGCATCTATAGGTGTCCTCCTTGTTTTATTTAGCCATCTATGTAGTGAAGCTTATATATGTGCATTTGAATTCCAAAGTTATTTTAGTAAGTAGGATCTACTACTATTTATCTTGTTCAATTTTGGTCTTGTATGTGGCCTCCTTGTTCTATGATTTTGTCTTCAAATCAAGTAGATTTTCTAACAATTTTTCCACTTTTACTACCATGAAATAATGAATTGGGTGGATTAACACTAGGGTTGTTCTTGAATGATTTTGTGATGTAGCCAAACTTACAATTATCTATAAAACTACTTAGCCAAATTTGGCTACATGTTTGATACAGAAGCAAACAAAAAAAAATCCTTTTACATTTTCAGCTACTTAGGCAACCTATTGAATTTTATTTTATTTTATAGCAAATTGATAAAAAAATTCCTTTGGAATTTAACAAATTTGGGGCATTTAATTCATGAAAAGTATAGGTGTAAATCAAAATTTTGGAAATAACATTTTTGGGATGTAGTTAAAGGTGGCAATCATGCGAAAAAATAATTTGACTAAATGTGGATAAATTCTAAACATTGAGATAGAACAAAAATAAAATTATTCTATATTTTTGGCTAACTATTAATTGGGAATTTTTCCTTTAGTAAAAAATTGGTGAATTTGAACCATCTTTTTAATGAAAAATCCTTTTGTGTAGGTCAAAATTCTATATCCCATGTTAAATTAATGCAAAAAATTAAAAATAAGAAAAAATGCTAGTCAAAATTTTTTTTTTCAATTATTTTATGTTGCTACTTTGGCTATCATTCACAAGGAGATTTAGCCATGTTTGGTGTGAGGCGACTTTCTGTCCCTCTACTTCTAGTTCTATGTGGTGACTATACTTGAAAGTATATATGTTACCAGTGAAAGGAAAATACAAATGTATTTCTAGATGCTAAATTGTGTTTGTAATTGAAATCAAGTAGCTTCCCTCCCCTACAACAATTACAATTTAAAACTGATAGATACCTTTTCCAAGCTCGCACATGTCAAATCCTAGAATCTTGTCTCAAATTGTCATTCATTTAAACTGATTGTTAAGAGTCCAGCACCAAGTTCAACTAAGCCGCATACCACTAATCACTTGAACAATTGTTTCTAACACATATGTTATTCAAATTTGGCTTGCTTTAGCTCTTTAGAAAGCTAACTATAAGCGCACCTTTCTACTAAATCTTAAGCTCTACAACTAAGCTAGTAGTAAGTTATGCTATTAAACGCGAGAGTGTTTTGCGAAGGTAGGAAGTTTAACTTGGCTACATACCACTAGTCACTTAAAACATTATTTCTAACACATATGTTATCCAAATATGGCTTGCCTTAGCTTTTTAGAAAGCTAACTATAAGGTGCATCTTTCTACCAAATCCTAAGCTCTATAGCAAAACTAATAAGGAGTTGTGTTACCAAACTCGAGAGGGTTTTATAAAGTTTTTCTAGGATTTCAAATTCCCAACCCATCCCTACTTACTTCCATTCTTTCCAAATTACTATAACCCTCCAATCTACTCTTCCTTTTTCTACCATTTATTAAGGACTATTCATTCTTCTCCTCAAAAAGGTTGTGGGAACAAGTCTTCCCAAGATTTGAGTTGAAAGTAATGTCCAAAAAAAAAAAAACCTAAATGATTCGACTTCACCTTTTTAAAGAAAAGAAAGGAGGATCCCCGCTTGGTGGCCAATGGAAGGAGAAAGAAAATGTTATCATGCTTAGAGGCCAATGGAAGGAGAAGGAGAAGTTCCCCATGCTCAGAGGCCAATGGAAGGAGAAGGAAAAGGTTCCTTTTTACCCCTTTTCATTTCCCCCTAACAAATTTTACTCAAACCTTTCATTTATTTATTTATTTACTTTGATCTTAACCTTCTATTTTACCATGGTTCTAGGCTGTTACTTACGTCTTTCCTCACTTTCCTTTGACCTATAAGTTATGATTACTCATTTGATGTCACAAGTTCCTCGCACATTCATTGCCGATTTGATTTAGTTGGAGATCTCTTCTTTTTCCCTTGAAATTATGGCGTCACGTATGGCCACGTTTTACAGGCCTCGAATTGTACAAGTGAATGAAGAGTCATCCCTGGAGTCGTCTTTAGATTTAACGTTGACACAACATCTTCATGATGAAGAACCTGAATTGCGAGAAGTGCACACTCGTCTTGAAGTCGATCCCCTTCGAGCTTGATACTACTACATTTCCCTGAATTTTCGCACCCTAGTGATTTTGTTGCAAGTCGACCTCGCTTCTGGTGATGAACCCGAAACTGTCTATGAAGGTTGTTACAAAACTGAAGACGCCTCCATCTTTGCATGGTTTTCAATTCTTGGTGTTGGACTTATCGTTGGTTGCGTGGCTTAATTCGTCGATTGCCTTCTAATAGCAAATCAGACTACCTAGTTCGCACCATTCAACGCATACTAGATTTCTTGTAATTATGAACTATCATTACAACATACATTAGGACTCCGCAAGTAATTGCAACTCCTTATTGAACTTAACCATAATCTAAATAAATGTTCCATTCATCATGAAACTCAAGTTGCCATTATCACCCTATCCCCCTTATTTATTTAATCGTTAAGTTGTTTTGAATTAATCGTATGTTTATAAGGCTTAATAATTGTTTTATTGGACCTTTCACTGATCCCCTCTACCTGCTTCATAAATTTCCAACATCCTTGCTACTCACTAAATATTAGAATAAGACCAATATTTTGTTGCACACCATGAATTATAATGTCCGTTCCTACCCCCAACCCTCTAGAGATTTTTCACCCTTGATTATGCCAATGAGGTTTTTAAACTATGGTTTACCAGCTTTCCGTTGAAAAAAAGAACTAACCCAACCAATACAGTATTTCAAAAAAAAAAACAACCCCTCCACATAACCGTGTGCATTCACCACCCCCTATTCTAACACAAAGTTGTTAAAAGCCCTTTAAAACCTTACCCCATTCGAATGTCCCTAATGAAGTTCTTAAAATTTGAAACTACCAAACATGACTATGTCAGTATGGCTCACATTTGGGTATAGCCCAACAATAAAAATCAAGTTTTAATTGTGGCTACTTGTTTGAAAAAAATGTAGAAATGTGATGATTTTCACGAAAGTTTTTTTTTTAACGCAAACCTTTCTTCAACAAAAGGAATATTTTAAATAATATATATTTTTTCATTGCACCAAATTCACCCCCCAAAAAAATGTTGGTAGACACATGGTAGAACAACACAAACCCCCTCCAGTAGCTAGACATATGATAACTATATATTTTCTATGTTGAGATATAATAAGTTCAAGATCATGAAACTAGAAACTAAAACCACGACATGGTTTGAAAAACAACAATAACATCTATGATGTGAAAATAACTAAGCTCATGCTTTTAACCCAAATAATCTACAATTGTGTGGAAAATATACTCTTTGGAAGAATATCAAAATTCACTTTTGCCCCCCATTATGAAAAAAAAAGAAATTGGGATTCTTCAATTCATATAGTAGTGTATGATGACAACTTCAGCCTGTGCTTACCAAGTGTAGTTGATTGATTTTTAAGGTTCCATTCAGAAAATACAATGTTTTAAAAGATTTTATTTCCTCAACAAAAAAATTATTTTGAGACAATTTTTTTTTTTTTGAAATTCAACATTTGTTTAAAATAATATGAGTTGGGTTAAAGTTATAAACTATTAGACTAATCATATCCATGGATGTCAATTTTTTTGAAAAAATCATAATGGAAGGGCCATGGAGAAAAAACATTACTCCATGTAAGATTTTGAAAATGCAATTTTTCCTTGTTTTTCCATTGTGTGCACATAATTTTGATGAATCTCAAGGCGCGCCAAAATTTGCAAGACTCACAAAATATTTTATTAAATATATATAATGTATGTGTATAATCTATACAATAATTTATATATATTAAAATATTAATACAATTTTGGTGATATGATAAAAAAACACCTAAGTTTTTTGCATATGATTTTGGACATACATATGCCATTGCACAACCAATGACAAATTTGAAGTTCATGTTCTTAACTACCTTTCATGGATCTAGACCATCCCCAATAGAATAATCATTTGGCACACATTTTAGATTTTAGAGCAGGGTCACAATTTTCAATAAATATCACCTATCCCCCCATTCATAAGGTCCATGTTCCTTTTGGCATGGTAGAAATTATTAGAAGCAAAAAGAAAAATTCTCATGTACATTCTCTATTGTGTGTTTAGTCCTTACCTTGTGGTGTGGCCCAAACATGTGTCTTGGCTTCGAATTTCAAAATTTATGTTCTTTCAACACAAAGTTGCCTTGCGTCATTGAGTAAGAGTGATTATGTTCTAGAGACAAGGATTGCACCAATCATGTTAGGGATTGTTGGGGCATCTAACATGGTGTATGGTGCATCCAATGCATTGCCATCTTCATTTGTATTTATGTACTCCGACTCATATTTCTTGTATCACATATTGATGTCAAAATTTCAATGTATTCATACCATCTATAACTAGGTATGTTTGCATATCATTGGTCCTTATGCCCTAGATTTAACTATTACAATTGCCATAAAGTAAACATGTTGACTTTTTTATGGCCAATGTAGTTGCAAAGGAGTAAAATTTTGCATTGCAAAACACTAAACATGTGATGTGTAGGTTCTAAATGCTTGTCTCACCTCACCCAAGGGGCCATGATGTTTGTGTTGTTGAGAACATAATTGTGTGCCATGTTTCGTTGTGTAATTGTGAGTTCTATTTGCATGGATGCACCTTCTAGGACCTCCCCACAAACACCTTCCTCCTCGTTCGAATCCCATATTTGCCTCTTTGATGGTTGGAATTGATCCATGTACTCAGTGATCAACCCTAATGTTTCATCCATTAAGTATCTAGTTGCCATTGAAGCCTCTGGCTGAACCAAGTTCCCTACATACCCTTTTAATACTTTGTTTAAACGTTCATCACAATACATCCACCTTGTATGTATAGGTCCACACATATCTAGTTCATCCACTAGGTGAAGAATTAGGTGAACCATTATGTCAAAAAATGAAGGTGGCATTGTCATCTCTAGCATACACATTGTAATGGTTGCATCTTCTTTCAAGGTACCCATATCAGCCGGGTCTAATACCTTGGAACATATGCACCTAAAGATGTGACTAAAACACATGATCGCAATTCTAGTCCGTTGATCCATCAATCCGCGAAGGCATAATGGCAACAATTGTTGCATGAATATGTGCTAGTCATGGGCTTTCATGACTAAAAGTTTTCTCTTGGCAACATGTTTCAAAGGCGCACTACAATATTCGATTGGCACTCGTAAAGACTTCGAACAATCCATGAACACAATAAGTTCATCTTCCTTTAATACATATGGAGCCATTGGTTTTAACCACCTATCAAGAACATGTGGGTCTTGAAATAACCATAAATGAGGTCTTATTCCCTCTTCCTTTAGGTCTTGTCACACAATAATAGTGTCCTTTATCCCAAAGATTGTTTACACAACGTTCTCACAAATGTTTTTTTCCATGTGCATGACATCTAAACAATGCTTTAGAAGGAGCCTCTATTCAATAGATTATTCAATAGTGTAAAAATGATGTGCATCATCAATTACATAATCATGGAAAAATATTCATGGGAATTATAAAAATTAACATGTTGCATATTTGCTAGTTACATTTGCCAACTATGGTAGTTGAACTTTTTACTACATTGATGCATATGCTTACTAGAATTGTTGATCTTTAACAAGATTAATATTAAACAAAATCTAAGCATAATACAATAATTGTAATAAAAAATTTACACATTGTAAATAACAATAGACTAATTAAATTCAACTAACAAGTTAAATAAGATATATAACAAAAGTAGTATGCTCACCCCAAAATAAGGAAGGTCATAAAGAATTGACCTTCTTTTCACACCATGGTCCTTTGAGGGGTCGCCATGTGCCCCATGTGCAAATCCACTATCAATCCATGTTGTTGTTGTTGTCGCGGCCCGTGATAATATTTCTTTGGTTGTTGGCATTAGTGGACATGACTTGTATTCCACCTTGTTGTCAAAATGTTTTTTGTTTCGAGGATGTTGATAAGGGTGGTCCTGTGGCAACCACCTTCGAAACCCGCAATACACACATTTTAAAAGTGGTTTAGAATACCCCGATGTTATGTTTGGCCCACACAATGGGCAAGCCTTGTATCCTTGGTATGCACACCCCGAAAGCAAACCATATCTTGGATAATCATGAATGGTCCATATGACCATTGTTTGTAGGTTGAACAATTGGTCATTATGTTGTTTTGATAAATCCCATGCTAGAACATCAGGTTGCCATAATTCTTGGAGTTCATCAATGAGTGGTTGTAAGTAAACATCAATGTTTTTTAATTTAACTTACTATTTGCCAGGGATGAATAGTGCAAGAAGCATGAAAAACTGCTTAATGGCCATCCATGGTGGTAAATTATACACAAGCAACATTATTGGCCATGTGGATCGAATGCATGTTTTGTCTGAAAATGGGTTGAATCCATATGTGGCCAACCCAAATCTGATGTTTTTCAAGTTAGTTGCAAAATCAGGCCATTTGTTGTCAATGTGCATCCATGCTTAAAAATTTGCCACATGTTGGACAAGACCATTCGTGCTTTTGTTCTCGTGATGCCATACCAATAGTTTGGATATGGTCAGTGAGCGTAAAATCGTATCAAATGTGGTATGTTTGGAAAGTGACGTAAAATGTTTGTAGGGACTTGGGTGCGACCTATTTGTTTGTATTTAGGGGAACCACATTTTGGGCATTCTTGAATATCTGCATAAACACCCTTATACAATATGCACCCCATTTTGCATGCATGGATGATATTGCATTCCATGTGAGGCTCTTTGCATGGTACATTGTGGATGGTAAACAATTATCAACAGGAAGAATGAACTTATGTAGGAGAAACAAGAGTTCATCTAAAAATTTATTGGAACAACCATGGGTAGTATAAATGTTCATCAAGATCAATGTGGTTGATAATTTTGAGCATCTTGCCCCTGTGTATAATGGACAACAAGCTTCATTCAGATCAAGTACATTTGGAACCCTAGTATCTCCTCCTTTACATGGACCATCTCCCATCCCATCTTGCTTTCCATGCATATTTGATGTGTCATCAATGTAGCTTGCCTTGTTTGATCACATTTGATGTTTTCAAACTAGCATTCTACATTACCCCCATGGGGTCCATAACCCTGCTCTTCCATTATTTGGGGTTTTGTTGTTACATCATCAAACATTGCACATGTTTGATGGACATCATGGGCCAAGGCCTCCTTAATTTGAATGGTGGTGCCAACATCACAAGGACCATTTGCAACCCCACTAGTGGCAGCAACTTAATTATCTAGTAGTGGTCCTCCATTCCTATTAGCATCCATGGTTGGTGTAACAAATGCATCATGGAACATATCCTCCCATTGTAAATCTTCATCTATGACTACACCCTCTGGAAATTGTGTATGGTGTGGCCTATAAACATACTCCCACTCATCATCTAAATTATCTTTTTCACCATGACCTTTCCAAACTCGCATTGGTGGGTTTCGGCCATGATGAATGAGATGATCCTCCATAGTGGAAGGCTTTGTTCCTTGTCGAACCCCTTTACAACGAACACATTGACATTTGATGCGAATCAATCCATACTTTTCTACCAATTGTTGTTCCCTACGCCACAGCTTATCATGTATTCGTTTTTGTTTCAATAGACTATTTATAGGTAGTTACTCCCCATGCTCCATTTGAGAGGCTCCATGTTGCTTGTGTGCCATATTACACCAATTGTATGATTGATTGTGAAAGTTGAAACAATGCAATTAGATTTAGATTATGCCATTCCTATGGTAGTTGTACGATCGATTGTGGAACTTGGGATGAAATGATTATGTTTATATTGCATCACTCTTATGTCCAACTATAGATGTTGATCCAAAGTGGAAAGATTTCAAGGAAAACAATGGACCGGTACTAACAATAGACAACAATGAGTATTAAGTCATGTTTCTTACATGCAAAAATAGTGTCTCAAATGACTTTTGGTTATGCAAGCCAAAACAAAAGCATGTCATTTTATGATTAAACAACTTACATCTTGTCTTTCTAGGGTTGAACATCCTACAACTTAGATTTTTATGGCTTAACATCTTTCATCATGCCTTGCATACATCAAATGCATATGACATTCTAAGCTAACAAGTACTTTCATAGTGTTACTTAAGATCCATAGCTAAAATTAAAATTAATGTAATTAAAACCCAACCAAATATGGGCCCATAGATTTGATGCTAGTAATTTTGATTATAGGATGATGCTAAATTATGCTGGGTAGCAACATTTCTAGGTTGAAAAATAAATGTGAACCAATCACTAGTTGTGTTATTGCAACAATACTTGAATTATGCATTGAGGACCTTGATCTTCCTCTTCCTGCCACCAATGTGTCTACTATGAGGCATTCTTGCACACCTTCAACATGAAGATATGCACTCACAAAACCCGTTTGGAAGTGGAACTACTATGTAGTTGTAGTCTAACAAGTAAGGTGGTTCAATGTAATGCAATGAAGTTCACTAAAAATCTAATGCATTGTGTCCACTTAGAAGATACAAAGACATTGTGGGAGAATTGTAACTCACCATGATGGAATGTGAAGGGGCATTATGTTGACGTTCATTCCATGTCACGTTTGATGATTGAACCCCTCTTGTTCCATTCATCATAACATCTACATACAACCTCCTAATTTAACATGCATTGGATTTTTTGAAAAGTTAATATAAAAGGAGCCATGTTACAAAATCTTATAAGTTTTTATTTTTTTGATCAAGAGTTAAGCCTTGGGACTAAGAATCACTTTGCTTAGATCGAAGAAAAAAAAACAGACAATTCAACCCCCTCTACTTCTGGCAAGTGTAGTTCCCTTACAACCAAACCGATGATGTTGAAATTTGGAGAGAACCTTTTACACCTCCTAAACAAGAACTTTTTAAGTTTGGCACAAATCCAACGGTGGATTTGGGAAGAACAACTATTTGAAATAAAGCTCTAAGGTTTTGTCATGGAAATCCTTCCATGAACTCCATTACAACACCCTCCACTTTCGGCAAGTGTAGTTCCCTTACAACCAAACCGATGATGCTGAGATTTGGAGAGAACCTTCTACACCTCCTAAATAAGCAATGTTATAAGTTTGACACAAATCCAACGATGGATTTGGGAGGAAAAACTATTTGAAATAAAACTCTAGAGGCTTTGTCATGGAAATCCTTCCATGTTTAATTCTTGCACACATCTCTCACATGAACAACACCTTTTCCCAACCCAAGAGACTTCCCTTTCCTTTGGTAAAGCCTCCATGACCTTTCCTTGAGCTTGTTCCCCTTGCCCAATGGAAGCTTCGAAATCCTCCCCTCCAATCAATGGCCTCCTCATCCTTCAAGAGCCAACGAGAATTGAGAATGATTTGCCCTCTAATTGATTTTAGGATGAGAATTCTTGGGCCCAATGAGACACAAAAAATTATTTCATCCTCAAATCAAATAGGATGACAATCCTCATGACTAATGGGATTGAAGGACTCATCCTTTCCCTTATCTTGGATATCTTGATGAGGTATTTGAGTTTGATCCTTATCCTTTTCGTTAGTTGACCCTCACATCTTACTTCTTCATCCTAATTATTTTAAGTAACTAACTATTAGGACAATTTATCGGTAGTAACAAATAAACATCCTTGAGTCCTTACTTGACTAAATAAATTCAATGGTTGATGTAACATCCCCGCGTACCATTTACTCTTTTGATATCCCCTACTTATTTTTTTCTTCCATGCACTAATTAACTATGTAGTACATAGTAAATTGGAATTAAAATTTGCATCACAAAATCCCTCACATACTTCTAGATCCACTATCGAAATTAAGGTTCGATGAATCCATTAAATCTAGGATGTTCAAGTTTTCATGAGGTTCTGTTGTCACTCCCACACCTTACGCCTACCCTAATTTATTAAATAAAAAAGCTTCGACCCCTTCTGAACGTAAGTACCACATTGTTTCTGCTACCCTCTTGGTTTTTGTTGATGCAAGTGAAAATTTAGTCATGGTGGATGATGTCGCTACGCCCTTGAATCCTCTAGGTTCACTAGTAGAAAAAGAAGAGCTTGAAGAAGCACTGCTTGACGTGAATGTCTTTCAACGGTCGTGCGAAGAAGAACCATCCAAAAGAGTGGTGCACACTCGAGTCGATCGTTCGGCATGGGATCGTCGATTGTCTCCTAACCCGCAAGCCTTAATAGTCTATTTAGAATTTTCCCCTGCTTGTGGAGCCGCACCATAAAGGTTTGAAGAGTGTCAATGTGAAGATAATGATGTTCGTCATCATTGTCAAACTTGGGTTCTTGGTGATGGCCATTATCGTTGGTTGTAAGGCCTAATCAACCCCCTTTCCATGGAGCATCGAGCCGAATACCTAGCTCACACCATTCGTCGCATTCTGGAGTTTTTGCAATTGTGATCTATCCCCTTAAAGTTGTTTACTAAGTTATAATTCACTAGAGGCCACTTAGGTGGAAATGTTAATATTTAAGTTTGATTTTGATTCTATTTAAGAGTCTAATAGAAGTGAAGACTAAATAAAGATGTATTAGGATTACATCCTAAAAATCTTTCAAGTACATCATTTGTGCTTGAAGATTATTCTACAAACTAATTTAATATTGTCATGACGAAATGTTATTGTTAATTATGGGCTTATATTCCCAATATATCAATAAAATCCCATTTAATTTTACATCCCCTTTCACTTCGCTACAACATAAAAGGATAATGTACTTAAAAATGTTTACTAGGTCCTAAAATTAATTAAGCCTTACATCAATTTAAATAAAAGAGTCTTCTACATTGAAATATCCAAAGGCTAATTCAACTTTTAATAATTATTACTTGGAAATTTATCAAGATTCAAATCATTAACACTAAGGAAAACTATGGAATTAAAACTTAACAATTTGTGGTATTATAATCCATGACTCACATCTACTATAGGTCTCAAGTTTCGATAATTATGCTGCCTTCCACTATACAATGCCTTGTCGCCTACAACAAAAAACAATTAACACATACATATTATTCACCATTACAATGCTTCTTGTGAGAATGCATAAACAATCCATATAGATTCCTTTTTAGTTGTGAATAGTTATTTGAAACTTGGTTGGGTAAATTTAGTTAGCAACCATCAAACTTTTATATTTTTATGGCAACAATGTTATATGCCAAGTTGGAATTGTCATGTGAACGCATTAAAGATACACCACCTCGATTGCCCTGTGCCATTAGAATGAAGGACCCACGCCAATAGTCATAGTTGAGCAACCTCCAAATTGCACTTCATGCGCCAAGAAATGGACCAGCATGGTTTGTAGAAATGGTGTTCCTGAACTTGCACAATGAGGAGCACCTTCTAACTAGAGTATCTTGAAAGGAATTGATCATGTTATAGGTAGTGTTCTAAAACTATCGACACAATGTTAATGATAACTATCAACACATTGTTGATCTAGATCGACACACTTAATGCATAAAAAAATAACACACATGAAAATAATCATATGCTTGAGCATGTACAAGCAATCTAGCAACATGAACATGTGTAATGGTGACTACATTTTCCCTTGGTGCATCCTTTGGCAATGATGTGTCTATTTGGGCTCTGACATGCATCACATTGTTATGGGTGGTTGTGTGTTATGCATCAATTGATATGTGACCCCTGCATTAAAATCCAAAAAGAATTGCCCCAAGCTTTTTCTTAATGCATGATTGTGTGATCAAAACATGTCTTTCCTAGAATGGTCCATTGAAAAAACATCATTTTCCATTAATGCAAGGGGGCTTTGTGCTACTATGTAATCTGGTGACAAGTTCAAATTCAAAAATGTACATACAACTCATCTTTACAAATATTGTGTAATTAATTAGTTTTTGAAATGAAAGGGGTTAAAATATCTAATATGAATAATTCATAATTCCATAAATAGTCTTTAATTATGGTAAGTCCATAGTAAGTTTCAAAGTTATATTGTGTTTTTTAAGATATGGGTTTGATTTGTAGGATTTGGAAAAATTAGTTTTAGAGTTGTATTCTTTTTTTTTTCCCAATATAAAATCTGAACCAAAAATGAAAGGAAATTCATTGCAAATTGAAATAACATGTTTTGGTTTTCATTTGGCTTCTATGGATTCTTTTTAGGTTTACATATAAACTTTAGTTTGAACTAATGTTGTGTTGGTAACCAAAAACATGGGTTCATGGTCTTGGTTTTGGTTCCAAGTATGCGAATCTTAAGTAAATTTGAGTCAATACCAGTGTTGGGCCATTCTTTGAATCTTTATTGAGCCATCAATTTCATTTTTTTAAATGTTACAAAATCCAAGAACTACCAAATCTCAATTCTTTGGAAAAATCAAAATTAAAAAAAGGCCCTAATACTGCAATTATTCAAAAGTTTAAAAACATCAAAAGATTTTCATGAAAGAGTTGGCAAAAGGACTGATATCTTTCGGCCAATTATTTGATTTTTTACATTTTTTAAATAACTATGGTTACATTCAAATATTGATTTTTTTTGGTTTTTATGATCA
>Ga0209208_10000512_pt1 | contig 50767 bp, 35 predicted proteins | sample S1TSphfallax_3_FD_187694 | JGI IMG/M metagenome (GOLD analysis project Ga0209208, IMG submission 187694) | Host-associated microbial communities from peat moss isolated from Minnesota, USA - S1T2_Fd - Sphagnum fallax MG (SPAdes) (version 2) | ecosystem: Host-associated > Plants > Peat moss >... | reverse complement strand
TTCGAACCGGCGACGTCCAGCTTGGGAAACTTGTCGGTGTTTGTAAATAAAGAACAAATACGTCCATGGCGATCAATCCTGACCATAGAAGTGAATGGCGTCTCAACAACTTACGGCAAATGGCCCCTTAACGCAGTAATCGCAGTAAGCGGAACAGGGATCTTTTAAGCTCTCCAAATCACCTCAAAGAAGCGGCTTTAGAGCCTCTCACTCAACCACGCCGGATCAGGTCTGGCGATGACGCGAGGTGAGATTTGCAAAACACAAATGCCCGCAGTGTGTCTGGCGGGAGAACCGGAAATGGCGGCATGGAGTCCGCTGGTTCCGCTCTGAAAAGGCTGAAGCCGGAGCTGGTGGTTTCGAAGCAAAAGCTTCGCCAGGCCGAAGGCAGTTGCAGCGTGCGCTGGAAGCGTGAGGAAGGAAAGCAGAACGTCGGATTCAGTTCCCGGCCCTTCGTCTTATGCGGTTTACCAGTGCGTAAGCCGCGCCAAGGCGAGATGCTCTATGAGCGCCGCAATGGGAACTTTGCTCTCCAGATTACTGGACATCCGCATTATGGGCTACCATTCGGCCAGGACCGGATCGTGCCAATTTATCTGGCGACACTGGCCGTTCGGCAACAGTGCCAGACCATTCGTTTCCGCACTGCGGCGGAGATGCTGGAAACGTTCGGAATGCACAAGGGAGGCAAGGAGTACCGGCGGCTGATTGCAGCTTTCGAACGGATCTTTGGCGCCACCATTTTCTTTGGCACCGACACGTTCAGCGGGAAGGCCAAAGTAGTCCAGCGTTCGCGCTTCAACTTTTTCACTGAAGCCCAAATCTGGTACAGCCGCGATCCGAATCAGTGTCCGCTTTCGGACCAGTTTGAGAATGTGATTGTTCTCAGTGACGAATTCTATCGCGAGATTATGTCGCACCCCATACCAGCCGATCTGGAGGCAGTGAAGGTGCTGGCGGGCGCACCAGCCGTCCTGGATTTGTTCATGTGGCTCTCCTATCGCTGCTTCCTGGCCAAAGGGCGAGAGGCGATTCCGCTAGTAGGACCGTTTGGCTTGGCGACGCAAATCGGGTCTATCGAATACGCACGGCCGCGTCGCTTCCGCGAAAAGCTGGAGGAATGGCTGAACTCCATCCATGTGCTGTGGCCGGAGTGTCCGGCCCAGATCAGTCCCGATGGCTTGGCGCTGATAGTCGATCAGGCTCAAGCTATCCGCGCGACGAAGCAATCGCCGATCGGGATCAACACCCAGGCCGTAATTCCCATACGGAGTGAATCATCACATGCCTAAAGCAACCCTGCCAGACGAGTACCCTGCCCTTCTGAACGATCTAGAACGCTGCATTCGGCAGTCGCAGCGAGGGAACCATCACACGACGAATAACATCACTAGCCGTTACCCTAGCCAGACGAACGAACCTCGCAAGATATTTCAGCGATATCGCCTGGGGGTCCGGCGATGAAGCGAGCCTCGATTTTGGCGATCGGTAATGTCAAGGGTGGCGTGGGCAAAACGACGCTGGCTGTAAATCTGGCCATCTGGCAAGCTCTCCACGGCAAGGATGTGCTGCTGGTGGATGGCGATGAACAGGGCACCGCGCGTGCCTTTACGCAGTTGCGTGCGGACATTTTGAGTGCCCCTGGTTATACAGCGGTTTCGCTACAAGGCGCGGAAATTAGAACACAGCTTCGGATGCTGCGAACAAAATACGAGTCCGTCATTGTCGATGTCGGTGGCCGTGACACAGCAAGTCTGCGGGCGGCGCTGACTGTGGCCGACATGCTGATCGTTCCGGTTCTTCCCGCCACTTTTGACATTTGGTCGCTGGAACCTTTGGATGATCTGATCCAGGAGGCAACGGAGATAAACAGTGACTTAAGGGTGCTTGCGCTGCTGAATGCGGCAGATGCGCAAGGGCGAGACAACGCCGAGGCCGCGATGATCATTAGCGAGAAGACCGGATTCGAGTATTTCCCGCATCCCATCATCCGCCGAAAGGCTTTCCGCAATGCTGCGGCGGCGGGACTGTCCGTTCTGGAATACCGCCCTTCAGACGAGAAGGCTATCAACGAGTTCACTCTTCTCGCCGAGCGTGTTTTCAGATACACTGGCGATATCGCATCTATATCTCATGCCCATCGCAAAGAATCCGATCCGAAAGACAAAGAGCAAAGACAAGCAAGCTGAGAAGTTCATCTTGGCTGCGTCCGAAGGAACATCGAAACCCGACGCCGAGGGGCGTTTTATCCAGACACCGATCCGGTTTCCGAAAGAGCTGCTGGATCGGATCGACTGGGCGGCGAAGAAGAGAGGCCTGAATCGAAGCAGTTGGCTGCGATATGCAGCCACAAGGGAATTAGACAAAGAGGAGCAATAGATGCCTGATTTCGCTGAGTCCACAGAAAGAAAACCGGAGACTGCAAGTGCGGAAGCCACTAACAGCCTCAACATACCGGTGTGGCTGCATGCCACTGAATCGTTTTATAAGAAGCTGAACCGGGTTGCGAACAAGTGCGGCATGCCGAGATATGAAGCGCTGAGCCGCGGCCTGGACGCCCTTCTCAGGGAGCATCAGGTGCAAACGTCGCCGCTAAACAAGGCGATCAAGAGTCCAGGCCAATCGGAGGTGTTTCGGCGCACGATGGGCCAGGTGTCCCGGAAATACTGGGCCACCGTCAGCGCAGAAGAGAAACGGCTGCGTGGCCAGCGGAGCGCACGAGCCAGGTGGAAAGGAAAAACTTCTGCAAAGCCTGCAACAGAATGTTGAGAGCGCCCTATTCGGGCGCCTCTTCGGTCACTTCGGATTCAGCCGGAGCCGTGGAGCGGTCCAGCTTGCGTAGAATGCGGGCGTGGACTTCGGTGACAGGGATGTCGACAGCCACGGCTTTCTTGCCGACCTTCACTTCCTTCTGATAAGTGCGATGGCGAAGCTCGCCTTCGATTTCCACGTAAGCGCCCTTGGCCAGCTTGGCGGCCGCTTCTGCCAATTTGCCCCACAGCACGATGCGGTGCCATTCGGTGCGGTTGTCATAGCCGCCAGACTCGTTTTTCCAACTGCTCTTGGTGGCGAGCGATAGATTTGTGACGGCGGTGCCGTTTGAGGTCTGATGAGCTTCTGGATCGGAACCGATGAAGCCAATGAGATCGACGTGATTCTTGTACATTTTATTTTCCTTTCGTTGCCCGGATCTGCCGGGGCACCCGAAAGAGCGAGGGGGCCGCTCCCAAGCCGCAGAGAGAACTGTTTTGGAAGAGGACCCACACTTGTTTTGGGGATGGAGTCCAAACCCGTCAGGGTGCGCAGCAACAGTTCGAACGTAGAGCGCCGGGCGCGGGAATTACCCGTAGCGAGTGCCCGGCAGAGATCGGAGACAAAGGAAATATTTGGACAACGCTGTCGATACCTAATGGTCTATCTGCTCAGAGCCAAGACCATCGCACCACGCAATGCAATCCGCGTTGGATAAGCACTTTAATCCGTAGTCTGTTTGACAGGGTGGCTTTGGATTTCACGAGCCAGGTTTTCAGCAAATGCCTGCGCTTCAGACTCCCGAATGAACTCCTTTTTCCCCGGCATCTTGTGCAAAATATTCTGGGCTTTTGTGAAGGTGGCCTTAAGTCGTTCGTCCTGTGGCTCACCAAGAAGAAGGTGCATCTGAAACTGGTCTGCGCTGTCCATCAGGCTTGTAGCGCGGCCCACCCAGCGGTTTGCCTTCTCCAACATTGACGAGCCTTCTGCCATGTCGAAAGAGATCGGCTCATATACATGCCAAACCTGATTTTTCCAAGCGCGCTCAAATTCATACTCGTAGTTGGATGCAACGATTCGTTTGGGTCTCAGCAAGGGAGTTATGTGCGCCCGATCTAATGGTTCGCGGAAAACGCGCCAGACTTCGTCATCCGAGCGGCGGGACGAATCACCCATAGCAGAGTATTTTTCCACATGACGATCAAAAAGCTCCTTTAGAGTTTGGTCAAAGTCGGAGCTAAGCCCGACACCGGGTTTGGAAAACTGAATGGCGCTGTCGTCTGGCGGCAGTACTTTTGCCAGAAGGTGTTCAATCGATTGCCCGGATTCAAATGGGAGAGCCAATTCATATTCCCGACCCATGGCGCAGATTTGGTCTTGGATGTATCGGGAAAGCTGACGAAATCGATTGCCGTCGATCTTCTGAAAAATATTGGTGATTCGTCCGTAGCTTGTGGTGCATGTTGCACGGAAGTACTTCGCCGCGGGTGAAAACACCGCTACGCCAATGTTTACGAACTCTTGCGTCACGGGATCATGAACATAGCGCAAGACGCTGTAGCTGTATGCCACTTTCATATCAAAATCCTCCTGATTTCTTCACCAAACGTTTCGGCGTTTTCGCGAACTGCGCGCAGATGCGATTCAATCCTTGTCAAACTACCATTGTTCCATTCTGCTGGCACCTGTGCCAGAACCTCCGCCACCCTCGCGTCTGATAAGGAAGTCAGCGCTGCGCAGAATCCTGCCGTATCGATTCGTTTCGATTTGAGCCGACGATAGAAAACATGGTCGGCCAGATAGCTCTGATTTTCCAGTTTCCAAGGCGTTTGCGATGGGAACAGATCGAACAAAAAGGAGAACGCCATTTCATGATCGTAGGCGAATATCGTGTCTCCTCTCGTAAACAAATTTGGATTGTTAAACCGGCGATCAGGGTTTTGAATCAGCGCGTCGAAGGCAAAGATATCTGTCGCCGTTTGCCACATTGCATCCGGGATGTGCCGATCGACCGGCCATGTTGTGAAACCTGTGACAAGCCTGGTCCCAAAATTGACACCTGCGCTCCTCCGAATGAGTGTGGCCCGTTCTGGCTCGGACGTGGCGATCAACTCCACAAGGGCCGTTTCAATGTTTATCAAGGCTGGCTCAGGAGTTTGAATTTTGAAATAAGACGCGAGGCCGGCGCCCACAAGTTCACATATGAGACCCGATTCTGCGGTTTCAATACCTCCCCGCAGTTTGAGGACAAATTCGCCAACCCATGAACCCGAATTGTCTTCGCAACCAAAAATGGCGGGTGAAGTCCTGCCGCTGGCCATAAAGCGCAAAAATTGTGTGGCGTTAAGGGTCTGCACCGTGTTTAGCATCTCAAAGGCGATGTTTGGTTTCCAAATAACCGCTCAAATATCATAGAGATCCACAAACCGACGTTGTCATTCGACTCGGCAGTTAGCCAGAGCCAATGAACGCCTTGACTCACCTGATATAGTATTGAAACAAAAGAACTTCAGGTATTTCTTAGCGCATGAGCACTATCCAGAGAACTGCGCCTGCGCAGGAACAGTTCGCGCCGGGCTTACGGGTCACCATTCGCGATGCGGAATGGATCATCAAGCGTGCAGATCCCACCAGTAACGGGTTCCATTCACTCCTGGTAACGGGCATTTCTGAACTCGTTCGCGGGCGCGAAGCTCGTTTTCTCACCGAGCTGGATTACGTTGCGCCGTCATTCCCGGAAGACACGACTCTGAAACCGGATTCCTCTCCCCTCTTCGCTGACTCGCGGCTTTACCTGGAAAGCCTATTACGGCAGTCGCCGCCGACCACTGCCGATCTTTGGATTGGCTACAAGGCGGCCATGGATGTCATGCCGTACCAGCTTGAACCAGCATTGCAGGCTCTCGGCCAAATCCGTCATCGCATCCTGATCGCCGACGCTGTGGGGCTGGGCAAGACCATCGAAGTCGGCATTTTGCTCGCCGAACTAATCCGGCGCGGCAAGGGCAAGCGAATTCTGGTGGTCACCACCAAGAGCATGATGACGCAGTTTCAGGCGGAACTGTGGTCGCGTTTCACCATTCCATTAGTGCGGCTGGACCGGGCGGGAATTCAGCGTATCCGGGACGACATTCCGACCGACGCAAACCCATTCGACTACTACGACAAGACAATCATCTCCGTGGACACGCTGAAGAACGAAAACGCCTTCCGCACCTACCTTGAAAAAAGTCACTGGGACATCATCGTGGTGGATGAAGCGCACAATGTCGCCGTCCGCGGAAGCAGGAGTGCCCGCGCCAAGCTGGCGCAGTTGCTTTCCTCGCGCTCCGACACCATGATTCTGGCGTCGGCCACACCGCATGATGGCAAGCCGGAGTCGTTTGCCAGCCTAATGAACATGCTGAATCCAACCGCCATTGCCGACAGCAAGAACTACACCAAAGAACAGGTGGAAGGTTTGTTTCTCCGGCGCTTCAAGAAGGACGTTCAAGAGCAAATCGGGAAGGCATTTCTGGAACGAAAGACATCGCGGTGGGCGGTGGGAGCCAGTGCGGCCGAGGAATCGGCATTTGATCTGGTTGTGGCGGCGCAATTCCAATCCTTCGACCAGGCAAGCCATTCGGGGCGTCTTCTGTTCCGCACGGTTCTGGAAAAATCACTTTTCTCCAGCCCTGCCGCTTGCCTTAGAACAATTGAGCAGCGGGTCAAGAAATTGGAAGGGAAAGCAACCCCGGAGGCTTCATACGACCGGGAATTGCTGGCTTCTTTGCGAGCTTCAGTGGAAGCCATCACACCGAAGCACTTCAGTAAATATCAGGAGCTATTGCGGCTCCTAAAGCCCGGCGGCAAGCTTGACTGGAATCCAAAACAGACTGATGACCGGCTGGTCATCTTTACTGAACGTGTGGAAACCCTTCGCTTTCTGCGAAAGCATCTGCAGGAGGATCTAAAGCTGAAGCCCGATCAGATCGCCATACTCCACGGCCAAGGCGAAGAGGGTGATGATGCCACGCTTCAGGAAACCGTCCTGAACTTCGGACGGGACCAGGAGCCAATCCGATTACTCATCGCGACCGATGTCGCCAGTGAGGGCATCAACCTGCATTACCTTTCTCACAAGCTCATTCATTTCGATATTCCGTGGTCATTGATGGTGTTCCAGCAGCGCAACGGCCGCGTGGACCGCTATGGTCAGGAAAAGCAGCCGCACATTGCCTACCTTCACACGAATTCGGCAAATGACAAGATCCGGGGAGATCACCGGATACTGGAGATCCTGTCTGAGAAGGATCAGAAAGCAGTGGACAACATTGGCGACCCCTCCGCCTTTCTCGGCGTCTTTGATCAAAACGAAGAAGAGCTGACAGTCGGCAAGGCGATTGAGAGGGGATTAAGCGCGGCCGCATTCGACCGCCAGCTTGAAGAGACTGCCAAGACGGTTGACTTCCTGTCTTTCCTGACTCCGGCCAAACCCGCAACAGGCGCGGTTGCCCAGCAGCATAAACGCAGCATGCCGACACTGTTTCAAGATGACCTCACCTTTTTCGTGGAAGCACTGAAGAGAGAAGATCAATTCGATTTTGAACCTGATCCTGAACGGCAGCTCGTAGCCCTGACCATGCCGAAAGACTTGCAGCGGGTTTTGAAACGTATTGCGCCCAAGGGTTCGTTGCCGAAAGATGACCGGTTGCTGCTTACGATTGACCGGAGGCTCGTGCAGCGTGAAATCGACGAAGCCCGGAAGCGCAAGTCAGATGAGCAGTCATGGCCTCAGATTCATCTGCTCTGGGATCTCCACCCGGCTGTGGAGTGGTTGAACTACAGACTTCTGGTGAAGTTTGCCCGGCGTGAGGCTCCGGTGGTGACCTTGCGGGACGTGCTTAAGAAGCAAGAGATCATTTTTCTAATGCAGGGCGAAATCCCGAATCGCAAAGGCCAGCCCGTCGTCCATAGCTGGTTTGGCGTCCGCTATCAGTTCGGTCAGTTTAAGGGCATTGAAGAACTGCCGGAGTTCCTGGATCGAACGCAGTTTCATCGCAGGCAATTCCCGAATGCCAACTTGAATGACGATGTCACCGTGGAAACAACGCTGCTTCGGGAAGCCGTCGATCATGCACGACAGAATATGTCAGCTTGCCGGGCCGCAGTGAAGGCTGAAATGGAGCCGAAGCTGAACGAAGCCCGAAAGAAACTGGCTCATCTGCGCGGTGAACAGCAAATGAAGCTGGAACTTGATTTTGCGGATCAGACCGGCATCCGGCTCCGGCTGAAGGAGAGCCGGCAACAAACCATGAACCGGACGTTCGAAGAGCATGAAGCCTATGTTCGCGAAACCTTGACCACAGAAGATTCGGCGTTTGTCCGCGTAGCGGCGGTTTTCAGAGGCGATTGATGGCATTCTCACTACCAGGGTTCGTTAACGAGCAGGAATTCTTCCCTGACAACTACGTTCAAGCGGAGTTGAAGGACGAACTCAAAGGCAAATTCGCGTCTTTGGATATCACGCCCTTGCATGCTGTTGGCGCAAAGTGGGACGCCTTACGGGTGGAGTTGCTGGGCATCTCTGGTGTTGAAGGACGCCTAGCCGCCCAACGCACTTGGACTTCGGAATTGATAGCCGCACTCGGCTTCGAATGGCAGCCCTGGTTGCAACCAGCAGAAGATGGCACGGTTGTTCCCATTGTGGCCGGAAATCCGCAACTCTGGATCTTGGAGGCAGTTGATCCAACAAAAGAGTTATCAGACCCGCTGAGTTTGCCGGTTGTCCGGCAACAGATACCGGAGCCTGATCCAGTGACGTGGACTGAAGAGGCCACATTCGAAGACATCATCTCTGATCATGTCTTTGCAGGCGCGTTCCCGCCTCGCTGGGTGCTCTTGATCCATGCCGGACAGTTGCTTGTCATCGACCGCAGCAAATGGGCAGACCGAAGACTGCTGCGCTTTGAGTTCGACAAGATCTTTTCGAGCGAAGATTCGGTTCGCCTTCTCATGGCATTGGCTTCACGCGAAGGCGGAACGCAGGTTGACCGGCTCTCGGAAGAGTCGCACAAAAAAGCCGCTGGCATTTCAAAGAGCTTGAAATACAGCGCACGCGAAGCCATCGAACTCCTGGGCAATGAAGCGGTCCACTACCTGCGTGAGGTACGGAAGGAAAAGGTTTACAGCGTCCTGGATGCCGAGTCTTTAAGCAATGAGTGTCTGCGCTATCTTTACCGGCTTCTGTTTCTGTTTTATGTCGAGGCCAGGCCGCAGCTTGGCTATGCCCCAATGGAGAGCGATGAATACCGCACCGGATACAGCCTGGATTCCCTGCGGGAACTCTGTTTGACCAATTTGGAAACGGAAGACAGCCGAAACGGCTACTTCCTGGACGACTCCATTAAGCGATTGTTCTCCATCGTCTACAACGGCTTTGCACCCGCAACTCAAATGGTCGTCGGCGGCGGCATTGGTTACACGTTCGTGATGAAGCCCTTGCAGGGCGATCTGTTCGACGACAACCGGATGAAGACACTGGCCGGCGTCAAACTGCGAAATTTCGCGTTGCAACGCGTTTTGGAACTGCTGGGGTATGCGAAGGAGAAGGGCAAAGGGAGGCGGCGCGTCAACTATAGAGAACTCGACATCAACCACCTGGGTGCCGTGTATGAAGGCTTGCTTTCCTATACCGGATTTTTTGCTGAAACTGACCTGTATGAGGTAAAGAAGGCCGACACCAAAGAAGTCGACATGCTAGACCAGGCATGGTTTGTCCCCGAAAGCGAAGTCGACCAATATAAAGAGGATGAAAAAGTCTACGAACCGGACACAAAACGTGCCAAGGTCTATAAGAAGGGTACGTTCATCTACCGATTGAACGGCCGCAACCGACAGAAGTCGGCATCTTATTACACGCCGGAAGTACTGACTCGTTGTGTTGTCAAGTACGCGCTGAAGGAGTTGCTGGAGGGTAAGAGCGCGGATGACATTTTGAATCTAACTGTCTGTGAGCCGGCACTCGGAAGCGGCGCATTTTTGAATGAGGCCATCAACCAACTTTCAGACGCTTATCTGGAACGGAAGCAAGCTGAACGCCGCGAGTGGCTCCCAGAAGATCGGTTGGCCGATGAACGATCTAAGGTGAAAGCATTCCTGGCGGACAATCGCGTGTTCGGTGTGGACAAGAACCCGGTGGCGGTGGAACTGGCGGAAATATCACTTTGGCTGAACACCATATATAAGGACCACACAATTCCTTGGTTTGGCAGCCAGTTTGCTGTTGGCAACAGTTTGGTTGGGGCGCGGCGACAGTTCTTTCGGAAGTCGCAAATTCTAGATAAGTCCAGGACATGGCTCGACGCGGTTCCTGAAACGTTAAAGCAAGGTGAGCAGCGCCCCAAAGATGGCATCTATCATTTTTTGTTGCCTGATGAGGGCATGTCGAACTACAACGATAAGGTGGTTCGTGGTATTTGCCCAACGGAGATGAAGCGCACCTCTGATTGGCGCAAGAGCTTCAAGCTCAACTTTGACGACGCCGATGCCGGCACATTAACTATGCTGAGTGAGGCAATAGACAGGCTTTGGTCGCGCTTCATTCAGGAACAACGGAGTGTGCGTGAGGAGTTGACGCATGTATTTCCTGTGTGGGGACAGAGCGGTGTTGAGCAAGAGGCGCGACACCCAGAGGAGCGTCAGAGGGCATGGGACAAACTCCGCCGATCAAAGAAGGACTCGCCATCGACGGATTACGAACGCTTGAAATTCGTGATGGATTACTGGTGTGCTTTATGGTTCTGGCCATTGGAGCAGGCGGATTTGTTGCCATCCCGACATGACTTTCTGCTGGACGTTGGCAAGGTGTTGCAGGGCACCTTCACTGCGACTCAAAACATCAAGCCTGATCAAGGCCGAATTTTCGGCGAGGAGCAGCCGAGCCTGACGATTTCCGATGAGTACGGATTTGTGAACGTTGACTCGTTAGTCGCCGGGAGTGAACGGTTGAGGGTGGTTCGGAAGATTTCTGGGGAACAGCGCTTCTTCCACTGGGAGTTAGAGTTCGGCGACGTCTTTCACGAACTGGGTGGCTTCGATTTAGTCTTAGGTAATCCCCCTTGGATTCGCATCGAGTGGAATGAGGGAGCGGTGATGGGGGATGTTCAGCCCATTTATGCCCTCAGGAACTTCTCGGGGCCGCAGCTTGCGAATCTTCGCACGAACACGCTCAGCACCCATCCGCAGTTCCGCAACTTGTACTTGAAAGAGTATGTGGAATTCAATGCCTCCCAATCGTTTCTAAACTCAAAGCATAATTTCCCTTTTCTCGATGGAACCGCAAACACGTTTAAGTGCTTCGTCTGTAAAGTCTGGAGCGTTGCTAGAATCGGTGGAGTTCAATCACTATTGCACCCTGAAGGGCTCTACGATGACCCTAAAGGTGGGAGAATCCGCGAGGAAGCATATTCCCGGCTCCGCTATCACCTGCAATTTCAGAATGAGCGAAAGCTGTTTTCTGAGGTCCATAACGAGACCCTGTTCAGCGTCAACGTGTACGGTCGAGTTCGAAAGCCTAGCTTTACGCACGTGTCGAACTTGTTTGTGCCAAGAACGGTTGACGAATCTCTGGCACATGGGGGAAACGGGCCGGTGCCCGGAATAAAGACAGAGCAAAATGATTGGAACGAAGCGGGGCATGCAGACCGGGCGTTGACAATTGATGAAGAAACTCTATGTCTGTTTGCTTCCCTATACGACGAGCCTGCAACCCCAGGGCTGCGCGCCCGGTTGCCTGCTTTGCACGCTCGAGAGCTAGTAAATGTATTACGAAAGTTTTCTTCGAATTCAAAAAAGCTCGGGCAAATAGCAAATCAATACGCTACAACTCAGCATTGGAATGAGACGAATGCGGTCCGCGACGGCACAATTCGTCGGCAGACGGCTTTTCCGGCGAACCCGTCAGATTTGGTTGTTTCTGGCCCTCACATTAATTACGCAACACCTCTGTACCAAACGCCTCGCTCTATATGCAATACAAATCGTGCATACGACGTCGTTGACGTTTCGGAGCTACCTGAGAATTATTTACCTCGCACTAATTACCTTCCAGATTGTGACCTGAGTGTTTATCTCAGTCGCACTCCCAGCGTGCCATGGGATGACTCTAAGAAGGTTACCGAGTACTATCGAATTATCAACCGAGAAATGTTGAGCCAGGCAGGGGAACGGACGTTACTTTCTGCAATCATACCGCCGAGCATGGCCCACGTTCACACCGTTTTCGGGCTGGCATTCAAAGACACAGACCAGTTGGTGCGATTCGCTGCGGGCACATTCTCTTTGCCTATTGACTTTCAGGTTAAGACGACCGGCATGGGACATGCGAACAAGTCATTGCTCGAACAGCTACCGTTCTTAAATGGCTCCTCTGCCTTGGTCGTCCGCGCGCTTCTGCTCGAATGTTTGACGAGCCATTACGCCGAACTCTGGCGCCAATGTTGGGAACCGACTTTTTGGGGGGATTCCTGGTCGAAGCAAGATACCCGGCTCGTGCGTGAAAGATTTGCAGCATTGCAGCCTGAGTGGTCTTGGAAGACGCCCCTTCGGACTGATTTTGAACGTCGCCACGCCTTGATTGAAATCGATGTATTGGTCGCGATGGAACTAGGGCTAACTGTGGATGAACTCTGCACGATGTACCGGATCCAGTTTCCAGTTCTCCGGCAGTATGAGCGAAATACCTACTATGACCAAAATGGTCGGATCGTGTATCTTGACGGCGATCAATCCTACGGACTTTCCACGCCCGACTGGAAGAAGAAACAAACATGGGATCGGATAGAGCGACCTATCACCGACGACACTCTTCCCGGTGGTCCCAGGCAGCGCACCATTGTCTATGAAGGGCCTTTTGATAAATGTGACCGGGAAGAAGACTACCGCACTGCCTGGGCGGAATTTGAGCGTCGCGGAGTCGGCAAGTGATTCCATCCGTACTCGGACAGCAGGCTCGCCGGGGAATCACCGAGTTTCTGCGCACCACGTTCCCCATCACCAACCCGTGGTTTGCCAACTCATTAGACAATCTGCTGAATGAACCAGGGCAGGTTTTTCGCGGTCCTTACATATCAATTAAGCTGCCGTTCTCAAAATCAGGCAGCGGCAAGCAGTTTTTCCCTGACATCGTGCCCGCTGGTTTTCATGCACACCAGCATCAGGAAGCAGCCTGGGAACGACTGGATTGGCGGTCGGGCAAGAACACGATTGTGGCGACCGGCACGGGCTCAGGAAAGACGGAGTGCTTTTTCTTCCCGATTCTTGATTATTGTTACGCAAATCGAAACCAGCCGGGCATCAAAGCAATTCTGATCTACCCGATGAACGCCCTGGCCACAGACCAGGGCAAGCGGTTGGCGCAAACCATCTGGCGAAACCCAAATCTGCGCGACCGCATCAAGGCTGGCTTGTACCTGGGCGAGCCGGATGACAGCGCATCTGAAGCGATGACAGAGATGGAGGTAATCGCAAACCGCAACTGGATGCGGACCTATCCACCTGACATTCTGCTGACGAACTACAAAATGCTGGATTACCTGCTGCTGCGCCAGCGCGATCTGGACCTATGGCGGAAGAACGGCCCGGAAACGCTGCGCTATCTGGTCGTTGATGAATTGCACACTTTCGATGGGGCGCAGGGCGCGGATGTGGCATGCCTCATTCGGCGGCTGAAAGAGCGGCTGAAGACGCCGGAGCGGCATTTGATCTGCGTCGGTACCTCGGCCACGCTGGGCACAAGTGGAGAGGCATCGGCCAGCAAATTGACGGCCTACGGCCAAAAGATTTTCGGCGAACCGTTCGATGACGATGCGGTGATTGGCGAGACGGTCCAAAGCAGCGATGAGTTTTTTCGTGAAACGCGAGTGGAGCATGCGGGCGTTCCGGGTCCAGAAGCGAAAGACCGGCTGGATGCGCTGAGGTATAGCTCTTTGGACGAGTACATTGCGGCACAGAGACGCCTCTGGATTGGCGGATCAAACGAAGGTGAAACGCTGGCTTACCAATTGGCTCGGCATGGTTTTTTGAGAAGGCTGCTGGGGCTGATGAGGGAAGGGCCGGTATCGGTGGAAACGCTGGTGGAGCGGCTGGGGCCTTCGCTAACGCATGAAGGAAGCCTGGATAGGGAATACATCGGCAGCGCCATCGCAAGCTTCTTGGCATTGTTGTCGGCGGCCAGGCTGGCTGACGGCAAGCCATTTGTTCAGGTTCGGATTCAGTTCTGGATGCGCGAGCTGGCGCGGCTAATTTCGAGCGTCGGCCCTGATCCGAAATGGGCATTCGCGTCGGATCTGCGGGCTGACCAAATGAAGCAAAGCCTTCCGGTGATTCATTGCCGCGAATGCGGATTAACCGGGTGGGTGGGGACAGTGAAAGATCACGACCACTATGTGAACCCGGACCTGGAAACTCTTTACCGTGCGTTCTTTGATGATCGGCCGGAGGTCCGTTTCCTCTTTCCCGGTTATCTGGAGCCAGACCAGCAGCAGATACCGTGGTTCCTTTGTCCTGCCTGTTTGCACATCGCCGCGGGCGAAAGCGCGGATGAGTGCAAGCATTGCGGGAACGGGGCGGAACGCATGGTTCGGGTGTGGATTCCCGAAAGCAATGTGACGGTGACGGAAAAAGGGGAGCAGCGGCGCAAGGGATTGCATGATTGCAAGGCCTGTGAATCGAAGAACAGCCTGACGATTGTCGGTTCACGCGCCGCCAGCCTGACTTCGGTGCTGATTTCGCAGTTGTGGGCGTCGCCGTTTTATCCCGGAGATAAAAAGCTGCTGGCGTTTAGCGACAACGTGCAGGATGCGTCACATAGGGCCGGGTTTTTTAAGGCGCGGACCTTTCGGTTTAACCTGCGCACGGCGATTCAGCGTGTCGTTCAGGATGCTGGCGGAGTTGTTCCGTTCGCAGAGATTGCGATTCGATTTCAGAATTACTGGGAAGCGAAATTAGAAAGCCAGGAACAGTTCGTTGCAACGTTTCTGCCGCCGGACAAGGAGTGGCTGAATGACTTTGAGTCATTGAGAAAGGATGGCCGGCTGCCAGTTGGCTCAAGCTTGCCGGACTTGTTGCGAAAACGGCTGGGTTGGGAGATCTGGGCGGAATACACGCATAATTCGCGTATTGGGCGATCTTTGGAAAAAACCGGATCTTCCACCGTGGAGCCGAACAATGAAATGTTGGCGGCGGCGACGGAGCGAATTACTGCTCGCTTGCGGAATGAGATGGGCGGCTTACGGGATGTTGAACAGGCCGAGGTGGAGCAGTTTGTCGTTGGCTTTCTGTTGAATTTGAAGAATCGCGGAGGGGTGTGGCAGGACCAATTAGAGATCTACCTGCTTAGTCTTGGCGATTCATTCCAACTAACGAGAGTGGCCGATCGGCATTTATACATGCCGAAGCTCTCACCCATGTCGCGTTTGCCAGAGTTCCTGGTTATCCACGCCGTCAGTGGCAAGCGGTTTTTGCCATTGGTTTCGACCAGCACCAGTGCACTGAGTTGGCATTCCAAGTGGCTGCAAAGAATGTTTGGTTCGCTGGACCACACCATTTGGAGTTACACCCGCGAAGTGTACCGGACCGTGATTGAAGAACTCTGCGTTCATAAGCTGATGTTTGAGATTGAGGCTGGTACGCACCGCGTTTGGGGCATTTCCGCAGAGGGCTTGCAGGTGACGACGGCGGTGACTCAATTGCGATGCCGGAGGTGCAGCTTTATGCTCTCCGTTGGGCCGCTGGGAGCAGCAAGTCTGGCTGGTGGGCCCTGTCTTCACGCGACTTGTGAGCAGGGCGTGCTGGAGCCGTACACAAAGGGCGACGATTATTACGGGCGCTTGTATCAATCGGGAGACGTGGAACGCATTTTTGCCGAAGAGCATACCGGCTTGATGAAGCGCGAAGTTCGGGAGAGTATTGAGCGCAGTTTCCAGCACCGGGATAAGCCTGGCGATCCAAATTTGTTGTCTTGCACGCCAACTCTGGAGATGGGCGTCGATATTGGAGACTTAGGCGCTGTCGCGCTTTGCTCCGTGCCGCCCAAAGTCAGCAACTACCTGCAGCGTGCCGGCCGAGCGGGCCGAACTGAAGGCAATTCATTTATTGCAACAATCGCGAATGCCCGGCCGCACGATTTGTTCTTCTTTGAAGAGCCCGAAGCGATGTTGCGCGGGCATGTGGAAAGCCCAGGCTGCAATTTGGACGCTCCGGCAGTTCTGGAGCGGCAACTGTTTGCCTTCGTCATTGACTGCTGGGTGGCCAGCGGAATTCGACAGGGTTCTATACCCGACAAACTGGCGCCCGTCTTGGATGCCGTCGAAAGGAATGGACCTAAAGAAGCATTTCCCTTTAACCTTTTGACCTGGTTCGAATTGCACCGAACTCAGTTGGAGATGCGATTCCTTGCGCTGTTTGCTGATGAGGTACAGCCTTGGACCCGTACATACTTGATGGAGTTTTCTCAACATCGACTCGCTGTGCGCCTGATTAGTGCCCTGAACGAGCGAGTTGCGCAGACGAAAAGCTGGAAGGGCCGGCTGGATCAAGTTCAGAAGCAGGTGAAGGAAGTACAGAACGCGCAGATGACGGAAACGGAGCGCGAGAAGGAGATGCGTGAACTGCGTCAGGAAAAAAGCGCATTGCAGATGATGGTTCGCGAAGTACGGGACCGGAACGTCTTGAACTTCATGACGGAGGAAGGCCTGCTGCCGAATTATGCGTTCCCAGAACAGGGCATCACGCTGCGTAGCATTATTCTTCGAAAGCGCGTGAAGAAAGATGGAGGCGAAGATGAACTAGACCCGATCACCTATGAATATGTGCGGCCTGCGCAGGCCGCGATTGCGGAGCTAGCGCCCGCCAACAGTTTTTACGCAGAAGGACGCCGGGTGACAGTGGACGGAGTCACCTTCGACCGCAAGGATTTGGTGGAATGGCGGCTCTGCGCAAACTGTTCCTGGATGGAGCAAGCGAGTTTGACCGGCGGCCAGACGAGTTGTCCAAAATGCCACCATCCCCAGTGGGAAGACGATGGCCAGCGTCAGACCTTGCTGCGGATGCGGGAGGTGGTAGCGACTACGTGGGATGAGAAGAGCCGGTCGTTCGACGAGCATGACGACCGCGAATTTAAGTTCTATGAAAAGAACGTGTTTGTCCTGAAGGACGACAGCAATGTTACTGAGGCATGGTTCCTGGACTGTGAAGAGGTTCCATTCGGCTTTGAGTTCTTTCAAAAAGTGGAGCTGCGCGAGGTTAACTTTGGCGAGAAGAATGGCGGCGGGAAGAGTATCCGCATTGCAGGACGAGACCGGACAACTCGTTCGTTTGAGTTATGCGAGGCGTGCGGCAAAGTAAAGAGCAAGGGCGTCATTGAGCACTCGGCCTGGTGCCGTTGGCGGCGGGATAACACGAAAGAGAAAGCCGTAAAAGCGTGCTTTCTTTATCGCCAGTTTGAATCTGAGGCGATTCGGATGCTGTTGCCCGTTTCGGCTACCGAGATTGAGCGCAATATCGATTCGTTCGTGGCGGCGCTGGATCTGGGACTACGAAAGAAATTCGAGGGCGATCCGGGCCATTTGAATACGACGGTTTATGACGACCCAATTGAAGGTACTGAAGCTCGGAAGCGGTTTCTGGTTCTTTATGACGGGGTGCCTGGCGGGACCGGTTATTTGAAAGAACTGATGCGCGACCCTCAGCAGTTGCGTGATGTTTTCCAGATGGCGTTAGACACCATGCAGAAATGTGATTGCCAGCGGGACGAGCGTAAGGATGGCTGTTACCGGTGTTTGCTGGCGTATCGAGGACGGCACTTTAAGGGCAGGGCTTCGCGGACGGCCGCAATCGCTCTGCTTGAATCGATTCTGAGCGAATGGAGCAAACTGAAGCGGACAGAACGGCTTGAGACAGTCCGCATGAACCGGCTGCTGGAAAGCGAGTTGGAGGCAAGCTTCTTAGAGGCGCTCCGGCGACCGCCGCGCGAAGGTGAGGCGTTGAAGACGCTTTTCCCCCATGTGGTCAACGGCAAACAGGGTTGGTACTTGAAAGTCTCCGGCCACGAAAACTGGCTGATAGAGCCGCAGGTAGACTTAGGCAGGATGCAAGGCGTGAGTGTTCCGTCTAGGGCTGATTTTGTTTTCTACCCTGAGAGGCCCAGCGCGCGTGAATTGCCCATAGCTGTTTTTACAGACGGATATGAGTGGCACGCCAATGTTGCTGGCGGTGGCTTGCGCACGGATAGAGATTCCGCCCAACGGCTTGCAATCGCGAGATCGGGGCGCTACCTGGTTTGGTCGCTCACGTGGGCAGATGTATATGACCGGCTGGATAAGCCTTCTGAACCAATGGTGCCTTTAACGGGGCCTGCTAGTGATGTTCTGTCTAACGTTCTGGGCGCGCTGGATGAGCCAAGTAAGTTCGCCTGGCTGCGATTGTATGGGGCGTCATCCTTCGATTGGCTGGTTCATCTGCTGGCAGGCGGACGCAGAGCAAAGTGGGATGTGCTGGCGCGCGCGTCTTTGATGCAGTTGATTGCGGCCGCGCCGGTTCCATGCGGAGCGCCTGAAGAAAGCGTGGCCCGGTTACTGGCAACGCAGCTTGATTGCAACTGGAAGGACATGAGCGGCAACGGCTGGATGTGCAGGGCGATGGAACGCGAAGAACTGTATGGGTTCTCAGCCGCCCAGGCCGACCAGATCCGCGCCGGCCTGCGATTGATGGATGACCGGGCGTCAGGCTTGCAAAGCTGGAAGACAAGTTGGCGCGAATTTCTGCGCTTGTCCAACTTATTGCAGTTTGTCCCCGGTGCCGTTTGGGTCACGACACTTGGACTTCAGCAAGGCTTGTATGGCAGTCTGCTTGACGTTGAATTGGATGAGGACACTCCACAAGGTTTGGAAGTTTTTTTGGAAGACGTTCTGGATTCTGCCGCGCGCATTATTGTACGTGAACTCTATAAGCGAGGGCGGGCGCTTCCGGTTCTCGGGTATGAACTGACGACTGCCGATGGAGAAATCTTCGGCATGGCGGAATTAGCCTGGGTTGACCAAAAGATTTTAGTTTTTACTGAATCGCAAGAAGAGTTTCAGCATGCCGCCGCGGCTGCGGGATGGACGGTATTCAAAGCAAATGATGATGTGCAGGCGCTTCTTGGCGCTCTGCCTTCGAGGAAAGCATGACAGTTGCTATCTCAAACGATTTTGTGCAAGCGCTATGTGCCGTGGAAAAGTCACATATGAAGCAGGTGAGCGAGTTCCTGCAGAAGTTCCAGTCTCATCCTGAGTCGCCGGGATTGCATGTGGAGCCAATTCAAAGTGCCCGCGATAAGAAATTCTATTCGGCGCGGGTTGATCAGGCTTACCGTGCCGTGATTGCGAAGCCGAGTTCCAATGTGTTTGTCCTGATGTGGGTGGATCATCACGACGACGCTTACAAGTGGGCCGAGCGGAAACAATTGCTGGTGAACCCGGAGACGGGTGCATTGCAAGTTCTGGATGTCCGCGCCGTCGAGGCGGCCGCTATCGTCGAGGCAAAAAGTAAAGTAGGCGCGCTGTTCTCGCAAGTCAAAGACAAGCATCTGCTGAGGTTGGGTGTACCGGAAGAGTTGCTGCCGCTCGTCCGGTCGATGGATCTGGATGTGGATTTGGAACTGGCAGAAGCCAGTCTGCCTGCCGAGGCATATGAAGCGCTGTACCTGCTTGCCGCCGGCAGTTCGGTGGACCAAGTGTTGCGCGAGATGCAGAAACCGGAGGAAGTGCCGGTTCCTGTGGACACCACGGATTTCGCGGAAGCGCTCAAGAACGAGGATTCACAGCGACGCTTCTATGTAGTCGAGAACTCGCAGGAATTGGCGGAGATACTTGCCGCACCCTTGGATCAATGGCGCATTTTCCTTCATCCGAAACAGCGGCAGTTGGTTCGCATGAACGCGAGTGGACCGGTGCGAGTTCTGGGCGGCGCCGGCACTGGCAAGACCGTGACCGCGATGCACCGGGCCAGATACCTGGCGGAGGAAGTGTTCAATAAGCCGGATGACCGAATTCTGCTAACAACCTTTACCAAGAACCTGGCCACTGATATTTCAGACAACCTTCGTAAATTATGCACGGATGAGAAAGCATGGGCGCGGATTGAGGTGAAACATTTGGACGGCTGGGTATCGAACTTCCTGCGCACCCAAGGATATCGACCGGAAGTAGTTTTCGACTCAAACAATGAGGCGTGGGCGAATGCCGTCACGATGGCGCCGACTGATACCGGTCTGCCGGAGTCGTTTTATCGCGCTGAATGGGAGAGCGTGGTTCAAGCACAGAACATCACAACTCTTGAACAATATCTGGCTGCTCCAAGGCTGGGGCGCGGCACCCGGCTTTCGCGTGATCTAAAAAAACGCGTTTGGACGGTGTTTCAGGAGTATCGCGCTCTTTTGAATGAAGGCGGAAAGAAAGAGTATGTAGACCTGGTACGCGATGCCCGTCAACTGATCGAAAGCAAGCAATTGCGCCTGCAATACAAAGCTTTGATTGTTGACGAGACGCAGGACATGAGTGCGGAAGCTCTGCGCCTACTGAGAGCTATGGTGCCGAAGGGTGAGAATGATTTGTTTCTGGTGGGCGATGCCCATCAGCGCATTTACCGCCACAAAGTTTCACTTGGCAAGTGCGGCATCGACATCCGGGGCCGTGGAAAGAAATTAAAGATCAACTATCGGACAACGGATGAGATTCGTAAGTTTGCGGTCCGCTTGCTGGAAGGTCGGCCGATTGATGATCTGGACGGTGGTGAAGATGACCAGAAGGGCTACATGTCGGTCAGCCACGGATCAGAACCCGAGGTGCGGTGCTTCTACGACTCGGCGGAGGAAGCGGCATTCATTCAAGCAAGAATAGCCGAATTACGGGACGGCGGCGGTACGCCGATTGAGTCAATTTGCATTGTCGCTCGAACGAATAAGTTGGTTCAGGACTATTCGCACCATTTGCGCTCCTCAGGATTTACGGTTTATGAGGTTAAACGAGATGTCGCGGAGCAACGTGACCGGCCCGGCATTCGCCTGGCGACCATGCACAGAGTAAAAGGTCTTGAGTTCGAGCATGTGATGGTTGCCGGTGTCAACGATGGTGTCGTGCCGCTGCCGTTTGCCATGTCGGATGCCGACGATCAAATTACCCGCCGCGACGCGGAGACTGGAGAAAGGGCACTCTTGTACGTCGCGATAACACGAGCGAAGCGTTCAGTGCTGATTACTGCGTATGGAAAGCTCAGCACTATTGTCCCTCAGATCAGCCGATAGCGTGCTGCGCGGCGACGGTTAACCTCGAGTGGATTGTGAGACTTGCGGCCCGGATCTTTCAATCACGTGCGTGAGATCAACGGATCTCACAGATGTGATGAATTGGTCAGTTTTTTTGGTGGATTTGAGTTCAGAAGGAACCAAATAATCGGTCGGCCTGCAAGTAAACACAATGATTTGAATAGCTTTGGCCATTTCCCTTATGAAGCTTCGCATCCAGACCATGCGTTCTCCATCGCACTGGGTCAGCTGATCATCCAGCACCACAACGCTTTTCAGCTGTTCGGCTAACGTCAGGCGGAAAATAAGGGACAACTGGTCTCGGGTGCCTATCGACAGCGTGTGCACAGGACGACCTTCCCCGGCAACTGAAATTGTGTCGGTTGCGAGGTCGGAACCCAGGGTTAATTTCCCATAGCGCCCGCCGGTGAGATCGCCAAAGCGCTGAAAAATAGGTCCGCCCAGAACGCGGCCCAAGTGTACTCCCTCCTGCTGTTCCGCTTCCACCAGAGTGTCGCGGAGAAGCGCCCACGCCTCATAATCCACTTCCAGGCTGCGCTCCTGCTCTCGTAGAAGTGCCAGCGCTTCCCGCGCACCTTCGCTGCGATCCTTCGCCACTTGCCCGCCGACATGCTCCAGCGCTCCGCGTTTGGATTGAATTGCGGCGTCGATCTCTCGCAGCTCGGCCTCCTTCTCCTTGACAGCGGTTCGCGCCTCTGTCAGCGACTGCTCTGAAATGGCTTGCACTGGCTCAGGCACCCGCGCCAATTCCGCTTCCACGTTGCTCAACTCTAGACGGGCCGCCTGTTCGTCCAGCTTCGCCGCCGCTTCCGAGAGCACTTTGAGTTCGCCTTCTGCGGATGCCCGCTGGCTATCCGTTTTCCGCCATTCATTCGCAATCTCGCTGTGCCTGTTAACGGCGGCTGCGTACGATTTCTCCGCTGATGCTAGAGCCTCCTGCGCCTTCACCAACCCTTCGCTCTTCCTGCTTTCCGAACCTTGCAACTCACGTTCCGCCGCCAACAGTTCTGCGGCGAATCGCGATTGCCTGTTCAGAAGCTCCGCCAGCAAGCCTTCCGAGTAACCATCAATCGCCGCCCGCGCGCTCAGCAAATCCTCCTGCGCCACTGCCAGATCTTTCTGCTTCTCGGACAGCAACAGTCTGGCGGACGCCAGTTCCCCTTCTAGGCTCCGCTCACGGGCTAGCAACGTTGGCCTTTGGCCAGCGAGTTTGGATAGGCTGGCTTCGGCCGCCAGCAGATCTTTGATGCTCAACTTTTGCGCCAGTTTCTGCAATGCCTTGCGATCCTCGCCCGCCAGCGCATCAGCGCATTTGTCCAGTTCCCGCTGCTTCTCGGCGCGTACGCTGACCCAGTCGCGTTGATCCGAAATCCTCTGTTCCAGTGCAGCTGCTTCGTTTCGCAAACGGCGCATCTCCTCCAGATCGGCTGTCCGTTTTTTTACCGCCTCCCCCACTTCGTCCAGGTTCGCCAGGCTGGCTTGCTTCAGCACCGGCTCCACTTCCGCACTCCAGCGCCCCTGCAGCCGCGCCATTTCCGTGCGGGCGCTCTCCTCACCGCCGGAGATGCTGATCTCCGCAATGCCCTCAAGATCCACGTGCATTTCGCCGCTGGCACGTGCGCTGAACAGATCGTCCTTGAGAACCAGTGGCTCGGGTGCTCCACCATCCCGGCGGATGGAAACACGCAACTCGCGCTTCGGAACTACCGCAAGGTGCAAACCGACGCCCAGCCGGGCGCGCGCCACTTGCAGTTCCTGATCCAGCCGCTTGAGCGCTTCTATCTCTGTCGCGGCCGGCAGCTTCAAACCATTCTGCGCGTTCTCCAGGGTCTGTGCCGAGCCGCGTTGTTGGGCTGCCTGGGCGCGCCACGTTTCAAGCTGCGCCAGCGCGTTCTCCGCTTCCGCAATTCCTGCTTGGGCTGTGTCGCTGCGCAGCAATTGCGCGACACCTGCCAATCCGCGCTGTTGCTCGTCCACTTCGCGCAAGGCCCTGGCTGCTTCCTCATATTGGCCCGTAAGCTCAATAATTCGCGCCGTAAAAGCGCCGCTGGAAGTTTCCAGCGCACGCGCCCGTTCCGCCACCGATTCCGCAGCCCGAACGCGGCCTATTGTGGCATCATTCCCCGCCTGTTCCGAACGCAGTTCAGCGCACTTTTTCTGAAGCGCGCTTTGCCTCAGCTGACTTTCGCGCTCCTGATCGGCACTCTGGACGCGCACCTCTTCTGTTGCCTTCTTTACTTGCGTGTCGGTTGCGGCCAGCCTGGATTTTGCCTCTGTCTCCTGCTGCTCCAGCAGCGTCACCCGGTGCACCAGTTCACTGAGCCGGGCTTTTGTGTTGGCAAGTTCTTGAGAGGCGGCCACAATGTCTTCCACCCGCTTCTTCGCTGCGCGAAGCTGCTGGAGAATGCCTTCCCGCTTCAGGCCGCGTCGATAATCCTCTTCGGCAGCTTTGTACTCTCCGCTCACCTTGTTCAAAGCAGCTTCGGACTCCAACCGCCGGTTGAGCAATTCATTGAGTTCTTCCTCAATGGATAACGTCTTATGCAGCTGCTCGTTGCATCGACGTTCTTCTTCTTCGGCGCGCTGAATCTGGTCCTGAATCTTGATCCAGGGCGAATCTTTGCCGCGCCGTTTCTGACCCGATGCTGCAAAAGCTTCTTCCACCTTCGCCTGCACGATGTGCAAAATCGATTTGAAAACAGGGTCTTCGGCGACCGCCTGCAATGCCTCCATCAGACGTTTCTTGCCAGACTCATCGGAATCGGCTGAAAGCGCCTGAGCAAATATGGCGGCCACCTGGTCCTGTTCGGCCATCAAGGCGCTGGAAAGAAAGGTCACCGGCATTCCTTTGGGTCTCCCCTTGCCACCCGCCTTGCCTCCCGGCGGTGCCAGTCCCCAGCGCAGGATTTCACTCAACCGGCCATCTACATCGCGCGACCGCGCTTCCACGCGAAAGTCCACGCCGTCCCGCGATTCATCCAAAAAAGCCTGCGGATGGTTGCCAAACGTTTTTCTGATTCGCCAGATGCGCTGCGGCTCACTCTCAAAAACCAGTTCCACGTGAGGATCGCCGCTGCCATGCCAGTTGAGAAACTGCTCACTCTCTTTCGACGAAACCTGTAGCAGCAGCGCAGCGCGAATCGCAGCCGCCAGGCTCGACTTGCCCAGATCGTTTGGGCCGTGAAGCACGTTCAGGCCGTGTCCAAAATCCAGCCGCGCTTTCCGAATGCCGCGGAAGTGCTCGACGCCAATCGACCACAGTTTCATTTGCCGTCCCCGGCCGTCCGCACCGCCTCACGCGAAGCTGCGCGGTTCGGCAACGTGCGAAAGGTTTTGAACAGATGGTAAAGTGCCTGCTTGGCCACCGCTTCCTCAGGCCCGCCGGTGCGGTCTCGCAACCGCTGGACCACCGATTTTAGAACCTCCGGGAGATCCTTCTCCAAATCGCCCAAATCAGCATTAAGCGTCAGCCCAGTGCGGTTCACCTGCAGCACACCCGCTTTGCCAAACTTTGCTTCGTTACCTTTCAGTTCATTCAGAATTTGTTCAATCCGTTCGAATTCCGCCATGCTCACTTCCATGGAAAGTGTCAGCCTCAAAACGCAGTCCCGAAGGTCTTCGGCGCGCAGGCGTTCCAGTTCGGCGACGCTGCCAATCTGTTCGTCGCGCCAGCGCCACCGGCCCACCTGTTGTCGCTGCACGATGGGCGGTCTGCCCTGGCGCGGAAAGAAAACCACGGCAACGAAGCCTGCATCCAGTTCGCCGAATTTGGTTGCTTCCGGCGCGCCCGGATACACGGTGGGGCTGCTCTTCGGAGGCAACTCGCGAAATGCGTGCGTGTCGCCAATCGCCAGATAGTTGAGTCCGCGCTGCTGAGAGGCATCGGTGGCAATGGGAAAGTTCATCTGGTATCCGGGCAAATCGAAAGTCTGTCCATGCGCCAACCCAATGCGTATCTTTTGATCTCCGGCCGACCGCACCGCAATCCGCGAAGCCAGATCATCAGCGCCCGCCTGACTCCGGCAGGGTTCCGCATAAAGGGTCGCCTCTTCCGAAAGTGCGAACTCATAATGATCGCGGTCCACCACATGAACCCACGCAGGCAGCGCGCGCCTGAACGTGTGCTCTGCCGACCAGACGGAGTTCGCCTGCAGCGGGTCGTGATTTCCGGGCAACAGAAACACCGGCCGATCCTGCCAGTTACGCCGCTCAAAAAGCCGCAGCAGTTCCCGCCACCACAACTCCTCCGGCGCTGGACTGTCAAAGATATCGCCGGCACAAAGGACTGCGTTGACCGCGTAACTTTCCGCCAGGCCCAAGAGCTTGTCCACTGCCTCAATTCGCGCTCTGGTCAGCTTTACGCTGTCACCCTCGCCAAAAGAGTTGAAGCGCAAGCCGAGATGCCAATCAGCCGTATGCAGTATCTTCAGCGCCACGTCTTGCTCCTCCATCCCGGTCGTCTGCGTTGTCATTCCAGTACAAACTCCACATCCAGCAGGCGGTGAATCTGCGGCGGCGTGTCTCGTCGCTGCTGAACCCGCCGCCGCCACTTTTGATAATCCGCATCATCGCGCGTTTCCAGCCGCGCAATCTCGGCTTCTGTTGCATCAATCACTTCCTGAACTGATCTGACCCGCGCCTCGGCCTGACTGCGCAACTCGGCACCCAGAGCGGAATCGCGCTTGTCCTGGGCGGCACGCAAAGACTGCTGCGCTGCACTTAAGCGGCGGCGCAACACCAGCAACTGATCTTCCACATATCGCTCAAGCTGCTCTAAATTCCGTTCGAACGGCGCCTGTTCCTGGCCGGTAACCTCAATCTGGTCTGTGAAGGCCATTTCCTCAACAGCATCATCCACCAGGACGTTATCGATTTCGACCTTCGCAAGCGCCGGCCTGTCCAATGGTTCGCGTTCCAAGAGCCAGTTCGCGCTCTCGCTCGACAGCGGGGAAAGTTCTCCTTCGATCAGCGCAACAGGGATCAGCCGGTCAACCCTTTCGAAACCCTCATAGCGAATCCTGATTAATAGCAACCGCCCGCGTTTTTCTCTATGAGCCAGCAGTTCTTGCGGAGCAGTCTTATCCAAGGTCCAGGCAACCGGCGCTTGAGTCCGTGTCGAATCGCGCGCTTCACTCACCGCGGCCTGCACAAGCGGATGCCCCAGATGCAGCGCATCAGCATCCTCTAAATTCCGGGCTTCGCCGATGGCGACAATGCCGCCTTCGCGCCAGCCATCGGGTAAACGGTCAGACGCCAGCAACTGAAACCGCATATTTCCATTGACCGCAATCTTCTTGTGCGGCACATCCAGCGCCAGCAGGTAACCAGTCATCAGGCGGTCCATCTCCTCGTCCAGCCTTGCCAAACCCGGTGGCAGTTCAACCTGTAAACGCCGGAAAGCCTGCTTCACGCGCTGGTCGAAACGAGTTTCAATCAAGCCCGCCGTGCGCGCCCATGTCTCTTCAAAACGCTTGCGTTCTTCCTCCATCTCTTCGCGCAAACGTCTCAGTTCCGCTTCGATTTCGCCCACGGTTCTGGCACGCTCATATATCCGCCGCAAGCGCCCTTCAAACTCACTTCCCACAGCGCCAGCCAGCGTCTCCGGCGTATCCGTCGACGGCTCATGCAGCACCACATCTGAAGCATCCAGCACCTTGCCGAACAAATCCAGTTTGCGGCTGAGAATCTCAAAGGTCAGCTTTTGCGCTTCATTGTCCTCCGCCAGAAAGTTAATCACGGTGACGTCGCGCTCCTGACCATACCGGTGGCACCGGCCAATTCGCTGCTCAATGCGCTGCGGATTCCAGGGCAAGTCGTAATTTACGATGGTGTCGCAAAATTGCAGGTTCAGCCCCTTTGCTCCGGCCTCGGTCGAGATGAAGATTCGCGACCGAGTCTTGAATTCGTGTACTAGTGCCAGCCGCATGGCGACGGAGCGGCTAGGCCGCTGGTGGGCCGGAAGTGAATCTCCAATTTCCTCCTGCCATCGTTTCAGCGCTTGCGCCGCCCTCGGCGAATCATTTGTGCCTCTGAACAAAGTGATATCTTCCGGCAGCAGGCCGCCGCGGTCCAGTAAGAGGTCTTGAAGGTAGGACTGGGTAACCAGTGATTCGGTAAAGATGACAGCGCGCTGCCTGTCCGCCGGCCGCTCCGCGATTACGCGCATCACATCCAGGAGCTTGTCGGCCTTGCTGTCGCGGCGAAGAGTCTCAGCAAGTGATATGAATGATCGAACGCGATCCAGTTCTTTTTCAACAAGCTTCAGATCAATGGCGGCCTTTTCCCCGGCATCTGGTTCAATCCGTATCTCGTCGTCTTCCAGATCGTCCAGTAGCGTGTCACCCTGGTCCTGCGTGTGTCCTGCCAGCATCCGTTCAAGGCGCGCGGCAACTTTTCGCAAACTCGCCGTCAATGCCGCTATCGATGAACCCATGAGACGGTGGAAACCGATTAACAGAAGCCGCCGCTGGTTGCCCCGGAACGCAAACAGTTGCGGTTCCAGCAGGTAAGCCGTCACCTGATCGTAAAGAAGCTTCTCTCTAGCCGTCATCGAATATTCGAAGATCTGCGCATGGCGCGCAACAAAAGGGCGCTCCAAAAAATCCTGCGCCTGACGTCGCAGTGTCCGCTGCACCACGGTTTCAATCCGCCTGCGCAGTTCGTCATCCTGACCTCGCACGAGTGTCCGGTCATCGCCGTCGCAGAAAACATCGCGAAAGGTCCGCAGGTTCCCAAGCAAAGTTCCGGTGGGCTCCACATATTGGATCAACCCCCATAGCTCTGTTAGATTGTTCTGAATCGGCGTGGCTGTCAACAGTAGTACCGGAGTATTGCGGAGAAAGCTTCGCACCCGATCGGCGATTCGCGCTTCCGGCGAGTCGCTGCGGTAGTCGCCTTCTTTGTCAAAACGCCGATAAATGTTGGCAAAGACTTCGTGGGCTTCGTCAATGATGCACAGGTCGAACGGCTCCGCTTCCCGCAGGAACTCCGAACCTCGCTCACTGCCAGCCACCTCCCTGCCGACAAGAAACACTTCCGGACCCGAGAACCCTCCCGGCTCAAAATTTCCTTCAACCGCCTGGATGCCGAAGAGCCGGTATAGCTCATCCTGCCACTGGCCCAGCAGCGGTTTTGGCACCACCAGCAGCACGCGCAAAGCCGCACCTTCCGACCGGAGTTGCGCCACCACCAGCCCGGCCTCTATAGTCTTTCCCAACCCCACTTCATCCGCCAGGATGCAGCCGCCCTCCGGGAACCTTTTCAGCGCGAAGATGACCGCGTCTATCTGATGGGGGTTCGGATCAATGCGGCCCTGCCTCTGCGCGGCAGCGTAACGCTGCTGTTCATCTGCGCGCCGCAAACGAACCAGTTGCTCGGCCAGGTAAAGGCGCTGGATGGGATGTGGAACCGTCACTGCTAAACAACTAAGTTACTGTACCGCTACTTCTGGATGGAGGCACGAGAACGACGCCAGACGACTGAGGAGTATTCTGCGAATGTCAGAATGCCCTCAGGCTATGCTTTGCTGGGCAGCATACCGTCGTATTTGGGTTTCACTAAGCGCCGTGTCCTTCGAGTTGCCGCGCGAAAGCGAGCGCCCGAGCTGTTCGGCGCTATCCGTGAACACCTGCGCGTCATACCGCGCGCGGGAAGTTGCCACGTAGGACAGGGTTGTATCAACCAGCCCCCGGACCCGCGAGTCGGTCGTATCCACCTGAATCAAAACTCGATCAACGGTCATTCCTTGGGAGGAGTGACTGGTCATGGCGTAAGCATAGTCAACGTGGTTGAAGTCGGCAAGGTTCCATGAAATGCGGCGATTATCCCCAAGCCGGACCGATAACTGTCCGCTTGCGTTTAACTGGTCAATGACCGCCGTTTCGCGGGAAGCGATACCTTTCTCTTTCCACGGAGTTGTGAATTGGATGGTGTCGCCAACACCCAGACTGCGATTCTGTGACTCAAAAATGCTCACGTTCGAACGGCGCTTCGGATCGTAATTGATGAAGCGCGGCGACACTCCGTCGTTAACTTTAATGGAAAGCTGACCGCTATCGGGTTGGGCGTCGATAACGTGGGCCAATTGTCCGGCTTTGATCTTCAAGCTAGGCAGGCTGGTGTGGAACCGGAGCGAGTCGCCTGGCCGGTAGGAATGAATATACCGCCGATCTTCTGCATGGATATCTTTTCTGACCAGCACTTGAAACTCATGCTCGTCAGAAAGTTTGCCTTGGCGTTTCAGCTCATCGCGAATGGCAGAATTAATTTCTTGCCTACTTTTGTTGTCCGGCGAAACAACGAGGGTATTCTCAGGGCTGGCGGCGTAAGCTCGCGCAATTGCGGCAAACCGCTCCTGACGGTGGGCTACTTCATGAACCCGCCCCTGTCGCTGCAGGGCGGCGACGCCATCGGCAATTTGACCGTTAGCCATCAGAATGACGGCGTGCTTCAATGACTCATCCTTCTGGCGGACAACTTTGTTCAACTGTGCCGTCTTCATGCCGGCAGTCTGAAGCTCTGCGAAAATGCGTCCGGCTTCCACGGATTGGTGCTGGCGAATGTCACCGACTAGAATGGCGCGGTCAGTCTTGCGCAGCCCGGATAGGAACTTGTACATCTGCACTGTGGAGGACAAGCTGGACTCATCAACGAAATAGAGCCGCGGCCTGTCGGCTTCGGCGGCTTTGCCCCGCAGCAGGTGCTTTTGTAGAGTTTCAGATTCAACGCCTGACTCCTGCAAAGCGTTCCTGGCGCGGGAAGTCGGCGCGAGCCCGCGAATCTCGAAACCAGTTTCCTCAGCAAGCTGCCGGACAATTCCAAGGGTCGTCGTCTTTCCAGTGCCAGCACCGCCCTGGACACCGACAATCTGGTCTTTTGTGCTGAGCAGCCCGCGAACAACAGCCTGCCGCTTCTCATTGCCGCGCAGGATTTCAAATTTACTCAGGTCAGCATTTTCAACAATTGGAGCCGACATGCCTTGCCCTTCCAGAACCCGGCGTAGCACGTCGCGCTCCATGTGAATCATGGCCGGCGTCGTGTAACGATAACCCGGAGCGTGCGGGCGGACATGCTGAACCGCAGTCAACTTTCCGGCTTCGCGTTGCTGGGCAATCTCGCGCTCGACGTCACCGACCAGGATTCGACCATGGCCATATTTGAGTGCCTGCTCGATCACGCGATGTTCTTCGATGACGGCGGCCCGCTCGGTCAGTTTGCGCGTCGCCGACGAAACTGCCGCGCCCGCGATTTCCGCTCGTTGCTCTGCGGTTACGGACTGGCCGGTCTTCTTGGTCGCCGCCGCTGCTACGGTCTGCGGCTGATTTCCGAATGTTTCAGCGTGCGATTGATGAAGCTTTCGCAGTTCGTCGGGGGTGATCTTCAGTTTGTCTTCGCGGTTCTGGTGGCTGATGATGTCCTCGGCCCTGCGGCCGGAGAGTCCAAGTTCTTCGAGCCGCTTCTTAATCTGCGCGTTTCTGAGACTTTCGGACGCTAGGTATTCAGAACTGTAACCGGCAATATCCGGTGCATCGTTGGTTCCGCGGACCACTTCATATCCAAGCTTCCGCAGCTTATTTCCAAGCTCCGCCTGATAGATAGCGGTGGCCATTGCCTGCGCTCTGAAGAATTCGTATGGCTGCAAGGATCGAAGCTGTCCCTCAGAATCCCTGGTCATATTAAACACGATCGCGTGCGTATGCAGATGCGGAGCCGGATAACCCTCAACCGGCCTGGCGGTGTCGTGCTCAAAGGTCGCGGCCACCCAGTTCTTCGTTGTCTCTGGTGGATTGTTCCCGCCGATCCTGGCTTGTGTGTACCTTTCCAAGTAGTCCAGCGTCCTTACAACAGCTTCCCGATGGGCGTCGCGTACTCGCTCATCGTTACCCACCAGCGCCGTCAACGATACCGTCTTCGGCGCGTGGAATGTTAAATCCCACGCCGCCCGGTGCGGAACTTCCTTTCCCTCCCTAGTCAAATGGGTTTCGCGGTGGGCAATCATCTGCGCGCCCGAATTTGGATCTTGGCCCTCGGCCAAGCGATCAAACGAGTCACCGCCGACCGCGCCGACCAGGCCGAACTCCCCGGCGAGCTGGCCGTGCCATTGACCCTGAAGAGTATCGCCCTGAGAAAAGTAGGAATTCGACGCAGCCGAATATTCGGACCTGTAATACTCTTTGACCTTGGAAGGCACCAGCGGCTTCGACGGATCAACCATTGTTTACCTCAATCGAAGGCCGTCGCCGTTGCCATCGCCGCATCGGAATCTTCGGTCTCCAAGTCGAGCTTCTTCTGCTCTGGAGCGCCGGAATGTTGCGCCGTCTGTTCCGGTTCCAGCGGGCGGGTTTGAACATTTGGAATGATGCGCTCGATCAAGCCAGGCGCAAGGACCCGCTTGGGCCTGACGTCGAAAGCAATCTTAACGACTTTGCCGGCGGCGACAAAGTAGCCGGTGAGGTCTTCCAATTCCTGAATCTCAGATGGCATCACCAATGGTTCAATCACGCGCTCGGTCGTGTACGACCGGTGCCGATGCTGCCCCAGTGACAAGCCTGGCTTTGTCTCTTTGACCCTTTCCAGTTGAACGCTGCCAATCCGTTCACTCAGATGCTTTGACGCCCGAGATTCCTGCGTTCGGAGCATGAAGTTGTAGAACGGCTGGCTCAGCATGGTCTCCGCCTGTTTGCCGTAGTTGGCATCAATTTGCGCCATGCCCTGGAAGCCGACTACAATTGGGTTGTCGGATTTCCGCTGGCGCGTTAGGGCCTTTGGCAGTTGGGGAAGCCGCTGCAATTCCTGCACTTCATCCAAGACCAGCCAGCATCGCTTTGCATCCTCAGCCACGTCCTCGCCCTGAAGCTTCAAGATCAGCATGTCCAGCCACAAACCTTGCAGCGGCCGGAGAGCGTCAATCGTGTCGGGTGTCGAGGTGACAAATATCCATCCGTGCCGCTTCTTTGACCAGTCCCGAATTGTGAATTTCTTCCGGCCTTCATGGCTGGTGGGCATCATGCGCAACGGCTTACCCGCCTCGTTCAAAGTGCCGAGTATGCCGGCGCGTTGAGGCGCGGCGTTCTCGGTCATGGTGTGGGCATGTTCGGTCCCCTTGACCCGTTTGTCTATTTCTTCGGGATGCGCCATCCAATGGCCTAGCTCATTGACGGTCGGCTTGTAGTACGCCAGCAGGTAGGCAAAGATCGCGCGGGTGTGATTCAGAAAGAACTTCAGTTGCGTTGGCTCGTCCGGGAAGAGCCCGTTGGCAATCGGCGTTGCCTGTGGTTCGTCGTCGGCTTCGTCACCAATTGACCAGTAAGGACAGCGGTCGTCCTTGGGATTCAGGATGATGTCGCCGCGCTCTTTCTGATAGAACTCCTTCAGGTATTCCCGCTCGGGATCGAAGACGATGGCGGTCTCACCACGTTCCTCCACCTGATACAGAATGGTGCGAATGATTGTCGATTTGCCGGCGCCGGTGTCGCCTGAGACTTGTATGTGGTGCGCTTCTTTGGAACGTTTGATAACCAAATCGACGCCCTTGGTGCCACGCAACCGTTCCCAGAGATTTGGTGCCTGCAACAGAGGGAATCGCAAACCGTCGCCTCTTGTTTCGAGGTTAAAACGCCACCGGCTAACCATCCGAGGACCGCGAAGCCGGCGACCGTTGCGCGCTTCCACCTCGTGGGTCCGATCCAGAATCGCTCCCGCCGTGACGAGTATTGCGAACGTGACACCACACCACAGGAATGCTGCGACGAATAGTTCTGGAAGTGATCGGCCGCCATAGATGACCGTTCGAAGATTCCAATACATAGCCTTTGGCGGCAAGCTCAGTGCAGAGCCGTCCGGGATGGAAAAGCGGCGCGTCTGAACCTTTTGATTCTTCCGAAATGAAGGTAGCTCAGGCAAAGACGCCCAGGCCGCGCTCTTGGCGTAAACACCTATCAGTTGACCCTGGTTAGCCGGCATGGTGACTGCTTCTGTCCAACAGTAGAGACCGCCTAGACCAATTGAAATAAACAGTGCCAGCGTGGACCAGATCGGTGGACGCCTGGGCCACGGCGGCGTCGGGTTCATAAGATTCATGATTACTTCTCCTTGTTGTCTTTTGGCTTGTCCATCAGCGGGTCGGTTTCTTGCGGGATGTTTAACGTCTCACGAATTCGGCGGTCCGCCATCGCATACTTCCGGTAGTCGCTGTCCGCCACCAGGTTGTCGATGGCAGCTTGAGATAGCTCTTTCCCGCCGCGCCGAGCTTCCGTGTAGAGAGCGAGCACGACCCGGCGCATAGCAAGAAACTCAGCCATCATCGTGCGGACAACCGGGTCCACATTCAGCGCGGCCAGCAACTTGAGCCGACCCCACTCGCTTACCGTAAGGCCCTCGGCCGCGGCGCGACTGCGGATGCTGGTCAATTCTTCAGCCGTAACTTTGACGTTCGCGCAAGCGACCAGCGAGCGCGGATTTCGCTGTTTTGCCATCGCGAAACCTCAAAAAATGGCCATTTGGGTCCGGGTCACATATGTGACCCTGCCGGAGCCAAATGCAAGAAACGAAACACTCGCGCTCGAAGCCCACCCTGCAAGGGGTGGGCTGTCAAGAAAAACAATGTCGGCGGAGCCGACAGACCCACCCGGAACTACAGTGCCACTTGCGAAAACACCGCGAACTCTCAAATCACCGACAACTTTTGCTGTGTTGAAACTGCTGCTAATTTGCATTGCTTGCTGCTCTATTTCGAATTACACGCACTTCACAAATGAATTGAATTTCGGAAGCGGAAGCGAAACAGAACCGGCCGCGTTCTGTTTCACTACGCTTTCCACTTACCAAATACTCATGCCAATTCCGACGCTTTGCTGCTTCTGCAATTGCTGATCCTGACGATCTTGCTGAAGATTTACCGCCGGTTCCGGAGCTGCAACACGCTGAGCGGCTTGCGCCTGCTCTTGCACTGCATTCGTGCTCTGTTCTGCGGCGGACACTCGCGCCGCCTGGTCATTTGCATTTCCATCGGGCTGAGTGGCATTGTCATATTGATTTACTGGCAAATTCATCACCTCCTTTCACGGCCAGATGCCTTGCGAGAATTCGAATTACTACGCGGCGCGCGGCTGCGCTTTGGGTTTCCGACCGCGCCGCGCTGGTGCCGCATCCGCCGCTACACTTTGAAACCGGGGAGCGTTTTTGTCCCAGAATGCTTTCCATTCCAGATCGCCTTTTACAGCCGCACTAAACGCCTCGGTAACCACGTGACCAACAGTGGATGGGTTCTGGTCGTTCAGATAAGAACCGTACCCGACAATTTGGGCATAAATATCCGTTCGCAACCGAATGGAATAATTTCCAATCGGTGTTTTATCCTCTGCCGCTAGCTTGGGCATAGCAGTCTCCTTTCATCGAAAACGAATCAAGTTCTGTCGAGCAGAAGCGATATAAATGCTCGACTTCAAACACATGCTCGGCTGGGTTGTAGCGCCGCACCTTCACCAGTTCTGTCACGCGCCGCATACCGTCCGGCTGACGGTTCACCTGAAGCACATAATGCAACGCTTCTGCCGTCTGTGATCGGACGAATTGGTGGTCAAGGTTGGAGTGAGCGGACAACGCCAAATCTGCAATCCTGCTTAACGCCGACTGCGCCGAATCGGCGTGTGTGGTCGTCATGGAACCGCCATGTCCCGTATTCATGGCTTGCAGCATGTCGTACGCGGAGTGGTCGCGAACTTCGCCAATGATGATCCGGTCGGGCCGATGCCGCAACGCCGCTGTCACCAGGTGTGCGACTGTGACAGCGGGGCGTCCTGGTAATTCATCAACGGCTTCCCACCGCACTGAGTTGGAATGCTGGATGTTTAATTCGATGGGCTTTTCAATTACGATCAGCCGATCGGTCGCCGGAATTTCCGCAATGAAGGCGTTCAGTGTCGTGCTCTTACCGGAGCCGGTTCCGCCGCTCACCAGGACGTTGCGGCGCTCACGAATTGCGCCGGTCACAATGTCCCGAACCAGCGGCGGAACGCTTCCTCGCTCGACCAATTCTTGGACCGAGAACCAACGATTAAACTTCCGAATCGTGACGGTTGCGCCGTGAGGACTGCACGGTTGATAGACTGCTCCAACTCGCGAACCATTGGGCAGACGCAGGTCTTGGAGCGGATCTTGTTCCGTAATGTCACGGCCCAGAACACGCGCTATTTGTTCGATGGCGGCGTTCAGATTTTCGCGCGCCATAGTTACGCCGTCCACCGGGCGCATGGTGCCATTCCTCTCAACGAACACGCCCCGGTCTCCGTTAATGCAGAGATCAGAAACGCTGTCGTCCATCAGCAATTGCTGGATGGCTTCGGGGAAAAAAGGAAGAATTAGTTCAAAGCTCATGCCCTGTGGTCCCTATTGCTCAGCCCGTGCTTCATGCAAATCCGTGATGATAAGACCGAGCGGGTTGAAGGTCGCGAACTGCGGGAAAGTGACCGAATGCTTGGCAACTTCATCCGGGTTCAGGTAAAAGGTAACGGTAATCTGCCAGTGTTCCTTTCGGGGAGTGCCGGTGCTGAACACCTTGAAGCAATCAACAATCGCCGTCCCCGAATAGACCGGCGATTTCCCAATTCGCTCTTTCCCGAGTGAAGTAAAGACGACATTATTGACCGAAAGATCGTTCTCCTCGATCTGGCCAGCTATGACCTTGGCGATGGTCCGATTCTTCACGTCGTCACTCATCAGACGGCTCGCCAGTTCCGCACTCAGGAAGTAGAAATTACGGGGATAAGTCTTGACAACCGTGTCCCGCAATCTCGAATACCGATCCGTGGCCCATTCGGTTAAGAACGTCCTGATTTCACCCTCGCGCGGCGAATAGTCGAGGTCGTTATATGAAATTGGAGCCGCTGCGCCCATTTCATTTATACGGATGTACCGGTAAACGATGTGCCTGTCAGCCAGCTGCAGAAGGCCAAAGGCTTGCACCAGTACGACAACCGCCAGCGCGTAAATTGCAGTCCGCATGATGCGGCGTTCGGTGTAATGGGAAGTGTAGACTTCCGTAGCTACAATGTCAGCATTTGCAAGGTCTTTAATCATTTCGTAATCTCCTAAGCCTTAAGCGCCATTTCGGCGGCTGTCGTAACCAGTCCAGTGACGGTTGAGGTAAATCCCTGCGCAGCGGCACCCACCCCGCCGAACAACATACTGGTAATCATCGGAATTTTGAACATCCCCCAGATGAATGCGCCCGTAAGCATAATGAGCGTTCCAAGAATTGCCAGCCAATGACCAAGGCTGTAATCTCCAGCGACGGTGTTGTCGAAAAACCCAACCAGAACGTTCAACCAGATGAACGAAAAACCAGCCGAAACCGCCCGATAGAAGGAAAAGACGATCAGCCCATCCAGCCATCCCCAGAATTTCCCAGAGAAATTCTTCGTCATATACAGTGGAATCGCCAACGGGCCGAAGAGCGAAAAGATCGCGTAAGCAATCCAGCCGAAAGCGTCTACGGCGAACATCGCCAGGTCAATAATCGCCATGTTGACCATGACTGCGAAATACACAATTACTCCGACCACATCCATGCCAGTGGGCCGCTGACTGCTATCGCCGACTTTGCGAATTCGGGTAAGAAAATCGTTCATCACGTTCTGGTCGAGCGTTGACGCGATGGCTTGGGCGATGTTTGCAAATAGGTTGTGCAGGCTGATCGACGTTCCCGGAAATGGATTGAAATAGTAATGAAGCATCAAGCAGCAGGCGAATAGCTTGAATAGGAAGACAAAAAGGTCGCCTATGGTGAAATTGACCGGGCGCTGGCCAATCACCATGTGAGCCAGGTTCCAGCGAACCACCATCGTGATCATGGCCATCAGCGCAATGAAGTTCAACTCGGTGACGCCCATATCAACAAGGGCATCACCATGCGTCGTGGTCAAAGTGTCCACCTGGATGGTCACCTGTTGAAGCCAATCCGTGCCAGTGGCAGGCGGCGCGGCTGCAAAAGTCACCGTAGGAGCGGCGAGGAGCAACATGAATAACAGCAGTTTTCTCAGCATTTTCAATCCGTTCTCTTTACTGGGGCACGTAGCCGTAATACGTGCTTTGGATGTTTCCGTATTCGGTTGCATTTGTCTGCCGGGAGACTGTCGCCGTTCCATAAGAATTCATGGTTTCTGCAGCCGCATTGCGCTGCCAGGTATTGGATAAAATCTGCTGCTCCACCAGACAGGCGTGGAGCGCACCTTGGCTCTGTTGCTCATGGAGGGCTGCGGCCTGGGCCGCATTCACCAGGTTCAATTGCTCTATTTCCGAATTGGTGCCGTCTCCGTCGTCATCATCAGCAGACTGTAATTGGCCGATGGCCAGCGTATTGCTTTGCGCCGCCGTCCGGTATTCCGCAATTTCCGAAAGGCATTTGGTTGATGAACCGTCCGTCGCTTCGACGCTGGCCAAATTGGACAAATTAGCGCTGCTTCCCAGCGTCTCTTGTGCCAGAAATGAGCGGCTGTCGTTGCTCATCGGCAAGGTTGCCTTGCCCCAGGCTGATGCAGCAAGCGCCGGATTGCCGTTCATAAGCGCGGCCCAATTCTGCGTCTCACCGAATTGATTGGCGGTAGCGTCGTGAACGGCAGTGATCCCGATTGTGAGCCATGTCAGCCGATTGGCGTGGCTGAGGCGTTGCGCCATCGCCATTGCCTGGTTGTACGTCTGAACGGCATTCCCGTAAATCTTCCCGAGCTGGGTCACTTCCTCAATCACCTTTGTCAGCGTGGTGGCGTCGGAAGACCAAATCTTGGCGAGCGTTGCGTAAGATGTCGGATCAAAAACAACGTCGCCAATTCCAAATAGAGCCGCTGCCGGGGTTGGCAGCAGAAGAAGAAATGTTGTTCCTGCCGTCAGAAAGAGAAGCAGTCTTTTCGACCAATTCAACCGCCCGATTTTGTTCAATATCTCCCGCATGAGTCGTCTCCTTTCGAAAATCACTAATAATCAAAATTGCTTGAAAATAAGAGCCAGCACCGCCGCAGCGGCCACAAAAAGCAGCAGGGTCATGGGACAGCCCAGAAGCAGCCAAGGCGTTTTGCTGTTGGCCACTCGACGGCCACAGGTCTGGCAAAACGTTGAACTGTCATCACACTGCGTACTGCAGCTTGGGCAAATCATTTGTAAGCACCTCCTACAGAGTTGGGTCCACTTGATGCGCGTCGTAGGCCGGCAACTCAACGTCGCCGGACAGGTAAATTCGCACCCGTGAGCGTTCTCTCACAATGAACGTCGGAAGCTGGTTCAGGAATCGGTCGAGTATCTGCATGGATTCCTGGCCCATTTCCTGGGAAATTCCGTTGCGAATGGCCACTGACGGGTCGTACCCAATCGTTGAATAGCTGTTCCCAATTTGGGCAAGCCCGCCAATCGCACCAATTGCGAGCGAAGCGCCGAAAATCTGAAAGTAATGATGATTCACCAGATCGCGCAATCCGGTTTCACCAATCTGATTTAGACCGGGAAATTTATCCAAGTCCAACGAGTAGCCATCCGGCATGATGCATCGGTGGAAGGCGACAAAAAGCCGCTGCTGCCCGGTTCCATTCACGGCGCTGACGGTGCCCAGGCATCGGGTTCCCTGCGGAATTAGTAATCTCTGGTGATCATGCGACCAAACATCAGTGGTGAGCATGGTGTCAATTGGTCCAGCAAAAGAACCGTTTATTCGATTCGTCAGAACCGTTTCCAGCACGGTACCTTCAAAAATCCGGTAGAGCTTGCCGCTGTAATGGTCCCATTCGTATCGAACCTTTTTGGCGTCCGCCTGGCTGGCGTGCGTTCCGTACTGAATCGGCTGATTCTCCTGCGCCGGAACGGGCTGACGGACGGCCGGCGCGGCGCCTGATTCGTTGGAAATCATCGCCGCCTGGCTGACTGGTGGCGGTTCCGCTGATTTTGCAGCCGCGAAATCAATGGCGACGCTGCTGGAATTGAGGGCGTCCAATCTGCGCTGCTTGGCGGTTTCGGCGGCTTCATCCCGCTTGTTACCTCCGCCTTGCCGGCCATACAGCGCCTGCCGCTGTGCTGCCGTCATTGCCGGAACTCCGTTCGCCTCGGGTGTCGGATGCCACTGTCCATCAAGTCCGCATGTGATGGGGCTCCCCAGCGTACTGGTTCCCTGCGCGCCCGCCAGCGCCGGAGTGCATGGCATCATCGTGGGCGCACCGACATTTCCCATGGCTTCCGCTGCTTCGGTAGCCTTCTGAACTGCTTTTTGCGCATCTGCGTTTTCCTGCTCCAGTCTTTTAACCTGGTCTTGCTCCTGCTGCTGAAAAGTCGTAAGAGCTTCAGGCGGCAGTGTGGAAGGCTTCGTGGACTGAGCACTTTTGGGTAGCGCAACTTCATAACGCGAGTGCAAGCGGGCGATATTTGAGATCAGGCCAAGCGCGGCCAGTCCAATCAACCCGTACGTCGCGACCCAAATAGACTTGATTGGCTTCTTCTGCGTCGGCTGTTCAGGAATGGTCGGCTGGTCCGGCTGATTCACTTTTTCTTCTGGCATTGAATTCACTCCCTTGCCCTACTGGCCGCGTTCCGCTGACTCCCAGAAATCCATCTTTTGCTTGCCGATCGCCAGGTAGCCGCGCTCAATCCGCTTCGGCACTGTATAGAGGCCATTGGCAAAATCGAAGTTGACCAAACTGGGCTTCCCGTCCTTCAGCTCATAGAGTGTGGGCGTCTCCTGGGGCTGGGCGGCAATATAGGTAAACTTCTCATCGCGGAAGATCTGAATCACACCAAGCTTGTCTCCCACCTTCTGGTCCCACCGGTAATCGAACTTGAGGCTGGCGGGATATTTCGCCCGGAAGGACTCTGCGTCTGCTTCGGCCTTCGCTTGCTGACGTTGCGCTGCCTGGGCGGAGGCAGCTTTCTCATCCGCCGCCTCCTTCTTGACGCGCTCCAGTTCGGCCGCAGCCACAAACACCGGCGGCTTAGCCAACTCTTGCGACAACTGCGAGTCTGGATCAATGAAAATCTTCGAGTCGCAATGGTCCGCCGACAAAATCAGCCTGAACGTGTACGACTTGTCATGATCGGACAGCACGTTCACCGTCGTCTGTTTCACAATCGGGTCCTTCACCTTCACAGATATGTAGCGGGTGGGCTCATCGGACTTGCCGGTGGTCAGGACCCAGTTCGCCGAGTCGCCAACAAAAGTCTGGCGCACCTTTTCTGCAGCCGGGAGCACAATTAAGGTGTCCTGAAACTGAGACAGATAAATATCGACGACGGATTTCTCCCCAACTACCACCGTCCGAGGATTGTCCACCTTGGCCGGCCCTGCCTCCGCATGCACCCCAATAGGGGCGAGTCCAATTGTCACGGCAAAAATCAAGCTACGAATTTGCATGTATTCCTTTCAACTGGTTATTAACGTTCAATGATTCAAAGGCTTGCTCGAAGCCCAATTCCTCAATCAGGCGCTCACGCGCCACCCGGTCCTTCGGTCGCGTGGTGAAAAGCCAATAGCTCTTCGGGTCCAGATTGAGTTTTAGGATCTTCGAATGGTGCGGTCGCTTCAATAACAGCTCGCGCGGTTGCAGCGAGGCCAGGTTCGCCAAATCCTGATCGTTCAGGTTGAACAGCCTCCGGTAAAGATCGCGATTGAATGTCGAGTCGGGCAGAAAAAGCAGGGTTTTGCAGGCATTGATGATGATGTCCGCGTTGTCGCCGAGGTCCTGCGATGTATGAGTCACCAGCGTGACGCCGGCCAGGTGTTTCCCGCCAGTCTTCAAAGAGGAGATGGCGGCTTCCAGCAATCGCCGAGTCTTCAGATGCTTCCAAAGCTCATCAAACAGGATGTGTTTTGGCACCCCCAGGTTCTTTGGATCGTAAATCACTTCATTTATCTGGCGAAGAATCCAGAAGAGAATCGGCTCAATCACATCTTGCTGATCGTCCGTTATTCCCTCAAAATCGAATGATTGAATCCGCGCCAGGCGAAGCGAATCTTCCACGTTGTCGAAAACCCTGCCATATGCGCCACCATCCACCCACTTGATGAGGTATCGCTGCAGGTGCGGCGGCAGAACAAGGTATTTGAGCCGTCGAACGTTCGGAGCCAGCAAGTAAATCCGGCGAACGCTCTTTTCGATGGCGTCTTCATCTTCGGGCGACAGCGCGGCTCCGCCCTTACGCAATAGCAGCCGCACGAATTCAAAAAGAAAGCTCAGATTGCTTTCTGTTGGGTCCAGCGAAAACGGATTGATCCGCGGGCCGTGCGCGCTGATACGCTCCACCGCTCCGCCAAACAACCGCACCGTTGACTCGTACGATCCGCCCACATCAATAACGAAGGTGTAGCCGCCATACTTCTGTTCATTCAAAATGATGTGGTTGCCGTTGACCGACTTTCCCGCCCTGGGCGCACCCAGAATCAGCGTAGTTCGCAAACCATCCACATAAGGATCAAGAAAGTACGGCGTTTGAGTCCGCGTCTCGTAGCTGGCGAGATATTCGCCGCCAAGATCGTCAGAATGCAGCTTGCCGATATCGGGTGAAAATACAAGCGCCAGCCGGGCGCTGTGGTCAGCGCGAAGCCAAAACTGGCGGACATTGAAATTGCACGCAGCATCGCCGGTGGAATTGCCGGGGAGCATCGCATAATAGGCCGACAGAATCCCCTGAGTCTCCTCCGTGGCCGGTGCTTGCATATCGACAAGCGCTTTGCTGACCACTGGCATGGCTTCCGCCACCTCCCGGCTGTCGTCGGAGTGAATCAGCCCAATCAGAGAATAGAGCCCGAAGTCATGGCCGTCGTTGTCGATGGAACTCAGCACATCGGCCAGCTTGTCCATCCCCTTTTCAGCGGCTTTCGCGCCGACAGATCGTTCCAGGTTTTCCGGGTTCCTCAAGTTGGCGGCCAGCGCCAAGACCCGATGACGGAAAATACCGCTAAACCCTTCAATTTGGGAAATCCTGTTCTGAACCTCATCCCGCGAACGCGGCGACCACATTGAGCAATAAATCGCGTTAGCGTTGATGGACTGTAATGCGCCGAACAAATTCGGTCGTGAGCCCGCTGGCGCGTCCAAAAGGCTGAACATCTGGACGTGCTGTTTTCCCACCCGAAGATGCTCATGGTGCCATTCAAGCGACGACCGAACAATCTGCCGGTCCACTCGTTCCGGCGAGCTGAGCCTAATGCCCAGCGCCCATGGTTCAAGGTTTAGCAGATAGGCAAAGAAGGATGCAACCTCATTCTGCCCAAGCAGCCGGAGGCCAAAAGGCTCCGACAATTGCGCCAACAGCGTTTCGGCAGTTCGCTCCGTTTGGGCAATGAGCTTTACCGTCTGACGGGCATACTGCTCCGGTGAAAGGGTCTTCGACGCGAATGAGTTTTTATTGTCGGGCTCTACCGTCATGGCCCAGAAGAGTTCTATCCGCCGAAAGTCCGCGGTACGTTCTAGAAACCTGTTGCGCTCGGAAATGGCTTCCGATACGCGCGCATTGCGATAGGCAGCCTGGCGGGGAAGCTCGAACCCCTTGCGCACACGGACATACTGGTAAATCCTTCCATGTTCGGACAAATTCCTAAACGCACCCTCCATCGTCTTGATGTTCTCGGCCACCATGTCATCCGTCAGGCCCTCTTCGTCAATGCCGTCCAGACCGAACATGCAACCGTAACCGCCATTCTTCAGGCCGAAGACGTGCTCGTTCACAAAGCGGCGTATGGGAACGATGCTGGAAGTCGGCTTTGCGCGTTTATGCCAGTGGGTGGTTTTCATAGGATTCATCGTTTCCCGGGATCGTAAAAAGACGACTGCCGAAAGCTCAGCAGCCAAAGGCGGAACATTTTCGCTTCTTTCCGAGTCAGCAGATTCCCGCCCAGAATCAGCACCGGAAGCAAGAGCAGGCCAAGAACTTTGGAAACGAGGAGGAACACTGTGACGGATACAAACATGCATAGTCCGAGAAGCCGGTAGTCAATACCGAACTTGGTAGTTGGCTTATTCAAAGCCGTGTTGATCTCAAGCAGTGTTCCTCTTCGCTTTGTCATGGTGTGCGCCCTTCGTCTAGTTGACTGCCTGGCCGGTCAGCGATGAGATCCACGTGGGACCCAACCCGATGACCAGGCCGCCGAACAAAACCCCAGCCACACCGGTGACCCCGCGCATGATGTTTCCGCCTGCAAACGAGAAGACAGAGAACACCAAAGAAATGAGCACGATGATTGCCCCAATCAGCAGGCAGGCCGTCTCGACCGTCTGCATGACCGAAGTGACACCGCTCATGTCGATACTGGGTGCCGCGTGAGCAATACCCGTCACGGCGACGAATGCAGCCAGTGGAGCAAATGCCCTGAGAGTGCTGATGACCTGCCTCTTAATCCAACCTCCTTTCTCGGCGCGAATAGCGCCGCTTTTGTCGTTAATGGTTTCGGCCGCGTTGTTTGCGTCCGTGAGTGAAGAGCCGGATGCGAACTTCAAATGCAAGTCCTCCTTCGGAATTTCAAACAATCAAAACGCTGTTTGAAATTCGACGATAAGGCTTCAAGTGGCTTATTGACAAGGGTTCAATGCAAAGCTAATGCACGATGCGAACAGTTCTCAAGGTCAGCTTTCGGCGCCCACAAACAACTTGCCCACTTGTGCTTTCCAGAAGTTTTCGTGAGCACCGAAGCTTAACAGGTTCCGCAAGTGTGAATGAAGTTCAAAGAAGGACAGTAAACTGTGTTTATGCCGGGGAAACAATCAGAACAAATCGGCCTATTCCAAGTCGACGAGCATGGCGATGCGCCGTTTGAAAAGTTGTCCCACGAGAATGGAGTGCGTTTTTGGTACGCGCGAGAGTACATGGAAGCTCTTGGCTATGAAAAGTGGTCTGAGTTTAAGAATAAAGCCCTAAACCGAGCAATGCAAGCCTGCTTGCAGTCGAACATAGCAATTGAGGACAACTTCACATCTTGCAAAAGAACTGTGAAGGGTCATCAAGTTGATGATTACAAACTAAGCCGCTTTGCCTGCCTTGTGATCGCGCTAAACGGGAATCCGAAAAATAAGGCAGTAGCGCAGGCCCAAACATATTTCACGTCCCTTGCTGAATGGATTCACGGTGCCGCATTTTCGTTTGAGAGCGCCGACCGAATAATCGCTCGGAACGAGATTTCCGATCGAGAACGGACCTTGAGTTCTGCTGCCTCACGGCGCGGCGTGACATCTTTCGGTGCCTTCCAAAATGCAGGTTATCGGGGAATGTACAACATGGATCTCTGGGAGCTGAAGCAAATACGCGGCTTGGAGGATGACAAGCGACCGCTCCTGGATTTTATGGGACGGGATGAACTCGCTGGCAATCTCTTCCGGCTTTCGCTTACCGAGGGCAGGCTCGAGAAAGATAATGTACGCGGCCAGGCACAAGCCGAGTATGTTGCCGAAGATGTTGGCAAAAGCGTTCGAGAAATGATGATCAAAGAGACCGGGAAGCGGCCTGAAAGCCTACCCGTTGTCGAAGACATTGCCTTGGTAAAGAGAGGCCTGAAACAAGCAAACAAGGAACTTCCCAAGGGTGACGATCTAGAGTTACAGCGGGCTAACCGGGATGCGGAGTTAACCGCAATTTACGAGTCGGCTCCTGATGGTGACTTTTTCCCAGACTGTTTGGAATGCCTGAATGGAAGCAAGACGTCGCATAACGGTTCGCCGCAGTGCTCAAACGGATCGATCGCTGCCGGAGGGTTGGTCGCTCACTGCGATTGCGATTATTGCTCTCTTGCCTAACAGTGTATCGACGGTAGTGGCTAAGTCGATGATATTGACATTTCGCCAGCGGCACGCGCGCAAGCCCGGTGAAAGCGTTGAAAAGTTGCAAGAGTGGATTGCAGCAGCGTGTCGGTGGCGGCGAAAAATGGGGCCAAACTGGCGGGTAGAAAAGGACCAGTGGTGTGGTTACGGTATGGCTGACGGCGAGGCTGGAAAGACGGGCGAAGCCGCCTGATGGTTAGTCTTTTTTGGTGTCGGTGTCGCCGATGTGCGGGGCGCGGTATGATTTGCCCTTGACCTTGAGAATGATGGCGCCTTCGACCAGCCGGTCCAGGAAGGCCATGGCCAAAGGCCCGTCGGCCAGATAGTCGCCCCATTTGTCGAAGTCCACATTGGTAACCAGCGCGGTGGAACGCTTCTGATTGCGCGAAGCGATGATCTTGTACAGCAGATGCGCCGCCTCGGGACACTCGGCGCGCTCAATCCGGTCGAAGCCGAACTCATCGATAATCAGCAAGTCCGGGTTCGCATAACGGCGCAGCCGCACGGGCAATGTTTTATCGGCAAGGGAAGCGGTCAGATCGGCCAGCAGTTCTGCCGACGTGCGGTACAGGACGCGATAACCGTGCACGCAGGCCTTCTGCCCCACGGCCTGGATGATGTGACTCTTGCCGATGCCGCTCCATCCCACCAGCACCAGATTGGTGCGGCGGCGGATAAAATCTCCGGTGGCCAGTTCCTCGATCTGCACGCGGTCAAAGGCCTTCGGATTGAACTGCCAGTTGAAGCTCTCCAGTGCCTTGTCTTCCGCAAACCGGGCTTCGCGGATGCGGCGCGCGACCGCGCGTTCACGGCGCGCATCGGCCTGCGAACCCAGCAGCAGATCGAGGAACTGCAGGTGAGAATGGCTCTCCTTCTCGGCTCTGGCCAGCGTTTGCTCCATCAGCGCGGGCTCCAGCGGAATCCCCAGCGCCGTGAAGTGGCTCAGGCAGCGGTCACGCAACTGTGCTGTCGTCATCTTCTTCATCGCGGTCCGCCTTTCCTTCCAGGAGCGGCTGATACTCGGCTGTGGAGCGCGGCTCCAGAGGGCTCTGGCGCAGCATTTCGCTGAGCTGGTCGCGCGCTTCCACGGTCAGCGATTCCCAGCCCGTGCGGGGCCGCGCCTGCGCAGCCAGAATCCGTTCCACCGCCGACCACGAGAAAGCGCGGTAGCGGACGGCCCGCTCCAGCGCGCGCACCAGGTCCTCGCGATGATAGATGGCCAGCAGACCAAGCACGCGCGCCGCTTCATCCTTGCCGCGAAACCGGACGCGGATCAGTTCGTCGAGAAACACAGCGCCATCAGGCCCGAACTCAGCGAAGCGCTGTTTCAGCAAATCGTATTTGTGCCGGTGATCACGTCCGGGCGCGTGCTCCGGGCGGCTGCGTTTCTCTCCGCTGGTTCCGGCAGGCCACAGTTCATGGCGTGCGATCTCCTTCACGTCGGGACCATAGACAATGAGTTCCTTTTCCAGGATGCGCACCGGCAGCAGTTCTCCGATGCGCTGCCACGGCACGGAGTAGAAGTTCTGCAGATAGGCCACATGGCCTTCGGCATTCACCGTCCGGTATAAGACCTGAGCGGTGTCGTATGGCTGCGCGGGCAAGGCCAGCAGATGCGGTTTCTCTTCCGCATACAGGTCGGCCGGGCTTCGTCCCGTTTCGCGGTGGATACGCACATCGGCGGTCTCGGCGAGCCAGCGCAGCGCCATCTCGTTGAGGTGTTCCAGCGAAGTGAAGGTGCGGCCATTGAGAAGGTTCGCCTCGATATAGGCGAATGGCCGCTCCACCTTGCCTTTCGTTTCCGGGCGATGCGGCCTGCAGGCTTGGGGCTGAAAACCGTAATGCGTGGCGAAGGAGAGAAAGCGCGTGTTGTAGACGGGCTGGTCGCCGTCATAACCGGCCACCACCACTTTCATGTTGTCGTAGAGACAGGTGGCGGCCAGGCCGCCCAGATACTCAAAGGCGCGGACATGCTCGCGGATGGTGGTGGCGAAGTCCTGGTTCTCCACGAAGCGCAAATACTGGCGGCGCGAATAGCCCAGAACATAACTGAAAGCATGCACGCGCCGCTTGCCTTCGGCGCTGAACGCAATGGTGTAGGGAGAGTAATCCATCTGCGCCTGCAGGCCCGGAGCTGTTTCGAACCGCCGCACCGGAGCCTTCGGAGGATGAGGTCTCAGCGTGCGCAGCCGCTCCCGCACAATGGTATAGGCGCCCTGAAAACCAAGTCTGCTCAGTTCCTCATGCAGCCGGACTGCGGTCAGATTCGGATAGCGCTCCAGCAGTTGCGCGATCCGGTCCGCATACGGGTCGAGCAGGCTCGGACGCGGCTGGGACTGCGGTCCCGCAGCGCCGGATCTCCGGTCCTGCTGCTCCTTCAGAAAGCGCGACACGCTCTTGCGGTCGATGCCTAGCATGCGGGCGATGCTGCGCCCGGAGGCGCCATTGCCGTGCAGACGCACAATCTCGTTGCGGGTGACTTCGTTCATACGGCCTTCATCTCGCCCGCCAGATCGAGACTCAGCGAAGCCACCGATCCGGCATCCCGCGACAGCCTCTGAAAGCGTGCCGCCAGTACGGCGCGGTCTTCGGGAGTGAGCGCCGCGCGACCGTGATGCGCCAGCCAGACTTCCATTCGGCCCAGCAAGCCGAGCAGCACGCCCACGCGCTTCCATGCCTCATTGCCGGCTTCGCTCAGTCTGGGGTCGCGCGCCGCGCCCGGCGGTCCGCCGCTTTGGGAAAGGGCTTCGCGCGGATGCGCCAATAAGTATTCCTGCTGCCGGCGGTCCGCGCATCCCAGCCACAGGTCCACGACGCCGCTCAGTTCCGCTCCCGACAATGCCTCGCGCCGGATGGCTTCCAAGACCTCGCCCTGGTTGCCCTCCGGCAACCGCACAATCTGCCGGGCGGCGGTGGGCGACAGCAAACCCACGCGCAGTTCATCGCGCGCTTTCGAGCCCAGCCGTTCTATCAAAGCCAGGCGGCGGCACACCCAGCTCTTGTGCCGTCCCAGCAGTTCGGCCACCTCCACCTGGCTCAGTCCGTCCTCGCGCACCAGCGCGTGAATGATCCATGCCTCTTCCAGTTCGCGCGTGCGGCCTCCGGCGCGGTTCAGGCCATAGATGGCAGCCTTGGCCGTGCGCTCGTCGGCTTCCATGAGCCGGACGGAAAGATGCTGCATCTGCGGCAGCGCGCGCGCCGCGCTCAGCCGCTTGAAACCGTCGATCAGTTCATAACGGTCAAGACGTCGGCACACCACCACCGGCGACAACTGCCCGTAACGCTCCAGCGACCGCGCCATGGCGCGTTCCGCTTCCGGCACATGCAGACGATAGCGCCCGTAGTGTTCGCCGATCTCTTCGCGTTTCAGTTCCAGCAGATTCTCGTCAGCCCAGCGCAGCACCTTGCGTCCCGTCCTTTGCCGGGACAGGCTGAATGTAAATCGAATGGCGGAGGCTGATCAATATGTCGGGATTAATTTGCGGCTGGCGCGCGTGTCCGCTCTCTGCCTTGTCTCCAGTGCCGTTCCCGCTCCCAGACACGTTCCAGCGCGCGGCGGCACTGGTGTGAGCAGAATCTCTGCAGCGGCGACCGCGGCTGGCGGCGGAACTCCTCGTAACAGCCGGGCCGGTCGCAGCAGCCGTCAAAAAAAATTCTCAGTGATTACCCTCGCGGGCTCTGGAACGGCTTCTTCCGGTGTCGGCTGATTCCGTGTTCTGACGCGTTCGCGATAGCGCCCGCATTGCCCCTGCCGTTTTTCTTTCCCCTCTGCCGTGGCGCGGTATTTTTGCTGCGCTTTCCAGCGCGACCATTGGCGCGCCGCTGTCCGGCACCGTTCACTGCAGTAGCGCTGGCCTGGCCGCGCCGGATGAAAGAGCTGTTCGCATCCCTTCAGCAGACACCGGCGCGCGCGCGGACGCCGAACCCGCCGCCTGCTCCGCAGCGGCGTTTGCCTTTCAGCGCGTGTACGATTCTTGTGAGGGCTCATGGGAGGTGTTGCTCCCAGAAAGCTCAACTGCCCCGGAGCGGACGGCTATCCGCTCCGGGACGCTGTGAGCCTCCGGCTCAGCGCGAAATTTAATCTATCGCAGTGCCGTCTTGTGGGCGAGGACTTTACAATAACGGCTTGGCAGGTTCAATATGGAAACCGGCCGGCAAAGCGGAGGCGGGCTCTGGTGGAGACCAACCCGCCAAGGAATAGCCGGCCGCAGACTCATCACAAACGATGGGACCCGGGGCGCAGTCGGCAACGGCTTCGTCCCGGCGCTTCAATCTAAAACCAAATCGGATTGATAGATCTGCCCATGCCTTGAAAACTCACAACGAAAACTTCCCGCCGCCAGTCATGCCCGGACGTGCCGGACGCCACTCGCCGCTATCCGCCATTAGCGCCCTGGCCCGAACCAGTCCGCCATAATGGCCCCTCCGCCCGCCGCCACTAACACAGCAGCGCAGCTCACGGAAGGTTCTCTGTTCCTTCGCCGCTCACGAAAACAGAAAACAGTTACCCAATCCGCGCCGTAAGGTGCGTCTTTGCTGTATATGGGCGAAACCACCGGCGGCATAACGAACACGGTCTCTTCCGGGCCTCTCGCATGATGAGCTTTCATCGTCATCACTGGCACGGCGGAGGTTTGGGATGGGTCAGTTTAGGAGGGGTGGGTCATTTTTGGTGAGCAGAGGTGGGTAACTTCCGACTCGTGAGCGCCGAAGAGGTCAGCGGGCACTTGGGCGAAGAGCCCTATAGTCACTCATAATTTGCGCTCAAAAAGCCTAATTCCCGCTTGCTTTTCAAAGGCCTTGACGAGTAGCACGGTTCTCTGCTCAATGAACGTCCTGTATCCCAAGCGCACATTCGAATTCCAAATGCCGCTATTAGGAGAGGATGGAATCAGGTGGCTAGCCAGAGCTCGCCTACGCACGCCTTGGTTTCGGGGAACATCTGCGAAGTAGTGCCTGGGATTTCGTTGCCCGATACTTTGGTTTTCTCGCGCCGCTAAGTAACAGATATTCAGAATACTGTTGAATTGTTCAGGTCCAATATCATGGCCGCGTAAGAGACCTCGCGGGAAAATGTGATGTTTATCGCTGCGATTACTCCTACTCGATATCTCGCCAAGGGGGATTTCAGTAGCGTCTTCGAGAAAACGCGGCTTCAAGATTCGAAGCAGGCAAAAGAATGCATTACTCAATGGCCCGGGCCTGCTGTAATCCGTCTGACGCAGAGTATGAAGAGGCACGCTCACGCGAAGCGTCAGCCTTGCGGTGCCGCGTGTCCCGAGTTCGGCGGCAAAGGTAGCATCGGCCAGCAAATTGGGACGATATCCACGGCCTGAATACCTGGCTCCGACGGCAGTTGCCCAAAACCATCTTGTCAGAACTGCTTTTGATGATCGAGTCGGCCTATTTCCATTAAGGTGATAGAAGAAAAGAGTGACTGTGGTAAACATCGGTTCCGAAGGAAGAAAGTCGAAGTTCGGAGCTCCGAGCTCAACTAAGAAATCGGCGGCAGAACTGAACGCTTCTCGCAGCTTCGGCCATACGCGCTCAAAACGAGCGCGTTCATCAGCCTGGTTTTCGAGCTTAGTAATCATTGAGTCAATCCCTCGCTCACCGAGGTCTCTGTTCCCCAGTGCGAGAGCCATAGTTTGAAGAATTGTAGTCCGTGCGATTTGCTCAAAACCATTTGACAAACGACTCTGGACTTCGCGAACCATACTTCGCATATTCAGTCTTGATGCTCTAGCAAAAGCCCTGTCTGCTGCATCGACCCGCATTCCCTGGTGTTCCGCCTCAGTTGAAAATGGAGAAGGCGTTCTTCCGTTAAGATAACGGAGAGAAAGCTTGAAAAAGACCCGAAAGCATTACACAGCGGACGAGAAAGTCGCCATTTTGA
>Ga0209208_10000511_pt1 | contig 50796 bp, 32 predicted proteins | sample S1TSphfallax_3_FD_187694 | JGI IMG/M metagenome (GOLD analysis project Ga0209208, IMG submission 187694) | Host-associated microbial communities from peat moss isolated from Minnesota, USA - S1T2_Fd - Sphagnum fallax MG (SPAdes) (version 2) | ecosystem: Host-associated > Plants > Peat moss >... | reverse complement strand
CACACACACACACACACACACATACACACACACACACACACACACAATGGGAAACAATATTCAATATCACAAACAAATTTTCCATACATAATTACCTGAAAGATTGTCACAAATGAGTAAACAAAAGTTTGGAAGTTGATGTCATTGCCGATGCCATTACCAGCTGCCATATTTTCAAATGAATTTCCAAAGATGATGGAAAACTCAAAAATAGATATCCCGAGCAATTCAATGACAAAGATTAGCGACGGCAAGCTGACCATGATTGTGTTCACTAATGTATTGAGTGTGGGAATGTATCGGATGATGCGAAATATACGCACAATGGCAAACAAGTTGCCTACCAATATCCTTTGAGTGTCTTTGGGACTTGGAAATAAACATGAAGCAGACCCCAAAGCAATAAGTAGTTCCACCCAATTCCACCAATCAATCATCCAATCTCGAAACTGCATTACTACAAAATTTTGGAGTTTGTTTTATTACACATGGGTGTGTCAAAGGAATGACAACACTTATTTATTTATTTATTTATTTGGATTTTTAAATTTTTTAAATTTTTAAATTTTTTTCTATCAAGACATGTTATGCATATCATGGGATTGGAATCTATTTCAAAATTTAACTAGAATCCACTCATTTGCACATTCTAACACAAATTATTCACATGTTCCAATTTGATATTATGGAATTAGATTGGGTTTTAGTGAGGAAATTCATATTATGCTAAAAGGTATGTTATACCTCATTTCCAACAAGTTTTAAAATGACCTCTATGAGATAGATAAGTACAAATATTGTGTCAAGGCTATCTTTTCCATGTGTACGGGGTGCATCATATGATTGTGTTGCGGTATACACAAAATTCCCAAGAACAATCAACACCATTGCATTTTCAAACTTTCGAGAATGCACAAATTTGTAGCATTTTCCCCTAATAGACCCTTGAGGCACATTGGGTGTTTGCTTGGGCGTCAAGCTTTGTATGATTCGATTCATGTCTCGCCATAATCTTTGACGTTCGGTTAGAAGTTTGGAGCCCGAAATAACACCAAATTGGTCTATGAAGAAGCCGACCAACATTCGCATGACGAGCCATGTTACTAAAACAATGAAAACACAAAAGAACAATGCATTCCAAGGGGAGTGGTTCCTTTTGGGGTTGTCATACAATGTTGTTGGTATATCCATTGATGTATGGAGAAAGTAATTAAGCCAATTATCGGTGGTGGAACAAACGAACAAGGATAACATAGCGGCACCAAAACTATCAAAATGTAGTAACGATTGATTCGTCCATACTCGAGGACTCATAAGTCCCACATTATTCCAATAAAAACCGATACATTCGGCACGGTTCATGACATTGGTGTCTGTACAACTTGCAAATTTGTTTCGAAATTGTTGGACGCCAATAGTCGCAAAAATGAAGAAAATAACGAGGGTGAAGGAAAATATGGATATCATAGACGGGATTGTCCGAAGCAAAGTGGCAACTAGTAATTTTAACCCGAAAATACGAGGTATAAATCTTGTAACTCGTACTCCATTCATGATATTAATTGGTGTGGCGGCCTTGTAGTTATAGGGTAAATAACGCAATCCTTGAAATATGATATTAATCACATCAATGAAGTTGAATGGGTCACCAAGGTATGCTTCCGGTGCAAATAAGAAGCCATATGCTATGGATTTCATGATTATGTCAAGAAGGAAAACCTAAATGTCATCATCCAAGTGGATCAAATTAGATTATTACTATAAGATCATCTAAAATTGGAAAATATTTCCCATCATCTCAAAATTTCCATATACTACATTCATGTCAAAGTTGAATCCAAAGTAATTTTATCAATGCCTAAACAACAAATGGGTAAGCACATAATCCTAGTTTTTAAATGATCAAAATAGATGCTTGAAAAACATCATATAATTTTGGCCTTAATCACAATTAGGGTATCCAAAAGGAATGTCACATTCCAAACAACTCTAATTCACAAAATTCATCTATGGGTCCTCTGTTATTTCCTTTGTATTATCCTTACTTAAGTATGACCAATGATTTTGATAAGTTGCGATTAATAGAAAGAAGGTTCAATTTCTAGATTTGGTACACAATGTCATGTCCTTGAAATTCGTGAAAGACAAATATTAGTGGACCAATCACAATAATTACATAACATGGTACAAGATTTAATAGAAAGTGGTAAAATTATGTTAGATTACACCAAATTTGAAGCATAAGTAGAAATTGTTGTTAGATATCATATGCCATGAAATTATAGCATTTTCATTTTTAGATATTGTATAAAATATTTAGAAAATGAAAATTCCAAAGATTTTATAGTTACAAGCACAACACATACTAAATGAACATTAGTTAATATCTTGTAAAACACAAACAAATTAACATAATACTAAATGTAAATTAGTGCTAAATGAAAAAAAAAAAAATGAAACATTGAAATGTTTTCAAGTGCATATTGATTAAGTTGCACAATGTGTTGCACAACTAAAATTGGCTAAATTGGGTTTGTCTTGTATTATGGAACTACAAAATCCATAGTCTAGATTTTTTGGGGTTATCCCATCATGGTTGTGGCCAATATTCCATAAACATTTTCATTCAATTTTAGATAATCATGCCAAAAATAATTTAAATATGATTTTGGACACTACAACCTTTGACAAGACCTACAATTGAATATACTTGTTGATTATGTAGATGTGGTAATTTGATGAATCCAAATAAAATCAATCCCACAATGGTAATCATTCATGTGAATGAAACACACACACACACACATAAGCCTAATTCCATTAAATATATTAAATAAAATTTATTGTATTTTGAGTCAACAAAGAACTGTACTCCCCCATTTAATTAAATCTATAACCAAAAAAATTGATCATGACCAAATTGGGCAAAAAGGGGCACCAAAGGATGTAACCATTATTTAATTTTCATTTTGATAGTGGTAACATAAGTTGATTTTGAAAGTTTTGGATGAACTAGTACAAAACTATTCCTATTTGTCATATGAGAATATTTGTATAAATTTGAGATGATTCTAATGAATATGGAGAAACCAAAATCACTTTAAAATAAAGGAACAAGTTTTTTTTGTAGCGTAAGAAAAATTAAATTTTTGAAATGACATTTTTGTAAGAATATTTTTTATGTACACCTTTACATAATAATATGATGCAACATCTTTTTTATCACAGGAACTAAGAATTTTTTTAATAACTTTTTAATTTACAATTTTAAAAATATTCTACTTTTAAGGACTCCATCCTTAGTCCAAATCTCTTTTTTCTCAATTTTCATCAATATTTTATTTTATTTTTTAAAAACCAATCTCTCAAAACAAATAAATGCAATAACCACACAATAATTGAAACTGAATTTCAAAACATAGCCCAAACCCACCATCAGAAAACATATCAAGTACGGAGATTCATCCCAAAATAGGATGGAAAGGTCATTCCTATAATTCTTTTGGAATTGATTAATAGTATTACATAGAACATGCCCATCATAAGAAGAATTGAAAATGAAAAGACCAAAATATAGAAATTGAGAATACCGTTCTTTTGGGCTTTAATGATAGTATGATAGTATTTGGAAAAAAAAAAAACCACAAGAAAGTTGAAATACATTTCTTTCATAAATTGGAATGGTTAAAGGACAACCTATGACCAAAGAATATCTTTAACAATAACATTGGCTATCATTTCACATCATTATCCCGTTTTCAAATTCATATTGTGAATCTTCATGTTGATATCTCAAAATGTCAAGTTCGGGTTTTCCATATGGTCACATTGCAAATCTAGGGAGAAAGGTCAAGATGCAACTTAATAGCACAAACCACTTTAGAAGGATACACCCCCATACTTTCTTAGGGTCCTTCTTAGGTTGAATTAAAAGATCTAATTTCAAGTTCCCACCACTTTACCTTATTGGAACAATTAACCACTACATATTATAAATTGGATATATTCGATCATAAAGCACTCTCAAATTTTTTCTTATATGTAATTGGAGGGCACCTTATATCCATGAATATCCCTCCTAGAAAAAGCGAAGGGTTATTTATTAACCCTACTCCTGGAATGGGAGGTAGAAGGCAAAATAATCCTCCCTCTCCTACTAGACCTCATCATCTAGGTTTGTTTTAAGTTGATGGTAATCTACTTATATTCAATGTCCAACCTAAATTTTGCCAACAATCATGTATTATGACCATGGGATGCATTTTCAAGCAATAATAATAGGGTTCCAATCAAATACAATGAAAGATAACAAAAGATAAAAAGCTTTCCAAAAATTGTGCCATATATTACATAGCATATTTTTAAGACATCATCACCTTTGATCTAAGGTTAGAACAATGAGAAAATTTAACATCAATGTCAATTGTGGGCTGTCTTCTCAGCCCAAAAAACATACTTGATGGAACCTTTTAAGATGCTCACATTGGGTCAATGAACCATAGTGTCAGATCCCCATCACTAACGTAGTAAGTTAAAACTCCTCACCTGAGTTAGTTACCCAAGATCTCAAACTTAGTTAGTTTTGAGTGATCGTGGTAGAACCTTCAACTTGGGAAGCATGCTACTTTTCTATTGTTAATTTTGTTCAACCTAAACCTTGGGAGATATTGAAGAAATATCACATTTTCAACATGTTCATCAATACAACCAATCCAAACTTAATCTTCTAATACCCTAGCACCTTGGCCAATTCAACACTAATTACATTATTTTCAGAAATGTTGAAAATTTCAAAAATTATTTGTCCCAAATCAAAAAGATATTGTGAAGGAAAATAATGAATATTTAAAAATATTCCATCTGTTGAAATGAATTTTCCAATTTTAATTAATTAATTATTTGACGTAGATGTGTTGAAATGGCCCAGGTACTACGATATTGTAATCTAACTTATTTTCTATGAATGAAAACAAGCAAATACTTAATTTTCCAAATTGGGGGCTTTAATTGTACATTTTTTTATTCACAATCTCCTCTCTAGAGGTGGTCACCTTTAAATTGCCATAATGGAGGAACATGGTTGTCAAATCCCCAAGGTTTCACCCGTGGTACCCACATGGACATTAAGTGATAATTGGTTTACCCAATGACTTGATTATAACTTGAAAACCATACTAAATAATATGAAGAAAGTGACCAATATTGAGTATATTGATCTCATTACTAAAAGGAGGTAATAAGTAATAAGCTTAACAATCGTTTAATCATGCTTAGTTGGTAAAATAAATGTTGCCCTTCTCACTAAATTGCAATAAGCCAATTCAATAGCATTATTCACTAGTTCACTTGTAATTGTTGATCATGTTCATGTATTTATTCATCATTTTTGGGCAACTATTAACAAAAATGACAAGGTCCTCCACGTGAAACTCTAAAATAATATTAGGAAATATTTCAAGTAAATAAAAGGTCACAAATCAATATCAATTGAAAGGTCTTGCATGATTCAAATGGTAATTCATTAATTGGAAAAAATTAGGAGAGGGACCCCAAAAAAAATTGTACTTCAAAATGAGTTGTAATAACAATGAGCTAGTTTGTATGCTAACAATATATACATATAAGAAGAAAAGAATCTCTTACTTGCAATAGGAGTCCTTGCCAATTTATTTTCAAGGCTTTTAATTGACTACCATAAAGCATATGGCATATATTTTGGAAACCCAATCAACAATTGATAGTATCCTCCTATGATATGTATAGTAAATACATTCTACCAAGACATTGAATATTGTTTAGTCTTATATCAAGAATATGTGGAGTGCAAAGGTGGTCAATGATCTTTTAATTTGAAATCATGTCTTGTTTAGTTTATATAGTGAATGTTATAATGAGCATGAATGGAAAGGGATGAATGTCTTTTTTATTTCAATGAGCTACTAATATGTAATTTCAACTTAATTTAATTTCCTACTTTAATTTCAATTTACAAAGGTATAATGTTAAATGATTCAAAGACATCCAATGTTGTCAAACCAATGAGTTGATGGGTTTTCATGTGCCAATTCCTTATACAGTATCTTAATGAGACCATGCAATTTGTTTTCGTAAATATTGTACCCATATTACCAATATTTAGGACTCCTATGGAAATCAAGTTGTGAGCGCAAATTATTGGGATTGGTGGTAATCTTGCAAGTCATTGTGGATTCAATTCATTTATAGGCTCTATTTAATATTGCTTATAATAATTTGCCCAACTATACTAAGGGTCAATGGGTCAACTAGCCATCCAAAACTATGTGTTCTATGACTCCTTGGTCATTACTTATGCTCTTGGCCTACCTAATTTCAATACACTATCTTGAAGATTGAATTTTTCTCCAATTAAAGATAATTAGTATTTAAGTCCAGTGGTGATGATTCATCGAACTTGGTTTAAGTAAAACAATTTTAGGTTCCATATGTTGTCCTTTAGGATAACAATTCCAAACTAGAATTTGTTTAACTTATTTAGAAGTAAAGAAGGATGGAAATGTGCCCTTTTGAATCTATGTATTTTCAGAATTTTTTTAATATCATAGTCATGAATTTTTTTTTAATACATTTTGCATCAATTTGCATCCCATTTCTTTTCAATTAAATATAAATTCAATTGAATTTGAATTCCATTCAATACAAATTACATGCAATGTCATACAATATTTTCATTCAAATGGAACTTAATTTCCACAAAATTTATTCATTTTTCCTATGAGTTGATCTCCATTGGTAATGTGCAATAGCACAAAACCCAAATACGTTAAAATTAAATATTTTTTCCTTTATATAATAAGGAAGTCTATGTTTGCATGTTAATTTGTGTGAAGCCTATGTGCAACTTGTGTTGGGATGGTAAAAATATTACCAATGTTGGGTAGGGTGCAAATAGGATAATGAGACTCACACAAGTCCTTTCAGTGAGTTCTTATTTGGGAATATCAATATATTTTCATTTGTAAGTTGAAAAAAGTCATGAAAGATTTTTATTTTATTTTACAAAATGTTGCATTATACTATAATGTAAAGATATGTTAAAAAACTCTCCCCCAAAAGATGTCATGTTTAAACAATCTCCCCATCAATAGGGTCCTTATAATACATATTAACATTAGTTATAATTGTTTGATGAATGTCTTTGAAAACTTTAATGTCATTAAATTCAATCCAAACCATAGCACATATTTTCATAATATATTGGAAACATTGTCATGAATGTTTTTTAAATGACTTCCAACATTAGTACAAACATTGACACTAAAACATGAAAATAAAATAATGGTTATGATCACTTGTGGCTCCTATTAATGTGACTACACCTAATAAACATATTATACCTTATTTGACTAGGAAAATTTGATTACCCTTTTATCACCCTAGTTAGTTGATAAAAAAAAATTTAATCGAGGGATTGAAACTAGTGGGGATTTTACCCAAGTAGTTTATAATTAGGATTCAACCTCACTAAAGAGAAGGCAATGTTGTGAGGAGGGTAAATAGATGGTATATGCTAGAATTGTTAAATATCTTATATGCATTTCCATAGAAATCTCTGTGAATGGATGAAATGTGACCATATCAATGAAATTTGGTATGAAATTTTTAATAAAAACTATTTGTATTATGAATGAATAAAATTATGGTATGAACAAATTTTACCACACATGCAATTGGTCATATGGATAAAACTTGATGATGGATTTCTTATGTTTTTTTGTCCCACTCTATTTATCAAATTGACAACACAGATGCATTTGACCATGTGGGTGAAATGAATCACAAGGATGACTTTGGCAACATGGATCAATTGAAAAAATAATTCTTTTACAAAAGATCATAAGGATAGAATTGATGACACATTGAACCATATGACAAGCATTAATTTATGTTCAATGAAATCAAACATCCAGATGAAATTTTATTTTGTGAAGATCACAACATAAATGAAAGTAATAACATGGATGATGAAAAGTGCCACATAAACATCAACAACATTGATAAAACTGACCAAATGATGAATTTGCACAACATACATACAAAAATATCATTCATGAATAGTAATGACCATGGTTTAGGCCATTGTCCTACATGTCTATATGAAGCCTAAATACCTATCTTTCTCCCTCCGCATAAAAACTTTCCTCTTTGGCTACCATATGGGTCTACATACTTAGCTCTCTCTTCCTTATAAACCTACCTCCTTGCTTGCAAACTTGCTTTACTTCAAACACACATTATTTCATAAGTGATAGAATGGCCCAAAAGATTAGCATGGGAAAACATGAATTTTAAAACATATGTAAACTTGGACCAACCTATCCTAAGAGGTTTTTTATTTTTTATTTAATTTTCCCATATGGAATGAAGTCTTTTTTCTTTTTTTTTAAATGATCAAAATAGACATGCACTTGTGTTGATTTTATCCCTCTTTCTTTCCATAAACTCACCAATATGGTAGCAAAAGATAATTTGACCAATCACAACATTGATAAATATATAATATACATATTAATCTACTTGGACGCCATTTGTTAATTCTTTTTATCTTCAAGACATTTTGCTATTTTGTTAGGAATAAATGATATTAAAATGGCTATAATTGGGTTTTAGTTGGTACATTCGTTTAGAAAAGGAATATAAGGCATTTTTTTGTGTAATTAAAAATTAATACAAAGTGAAAATATTAAAAGTGGATATAGTTATACAAAGGTGTAATGTATATTTCATTTGAAATGTCACAATCAATATGTACAAGCTCTAGATTGGAATTTTGTAAATTATGGTGTGTACCCTCAAAAAAGTCAAAATGACATTAAAAATGACACCGCATAGTTGGCCATAATTTGTAAATACGGGATAATCTATTTCAATAAGACAATTGATGGTTGGATTATCCATGAAACCAAAATTTCATTAAATGTTGGACATGAACAATGAATATTGAATTGGGCATGTTACTAATAAGAATGATGAAAATTACATAATAATATAAAAATATTACTTATGATTCTCAAATAATTTGCAAAATTGATATGGTTTTCAACTTTCAAAAATCAACATTTTGACCCACTTTTCATCAAATATATTATAACACATCAAATCTAATCTTCAATTTTTACCTTGATGTTTTCACAAAATGATATATAATATTAAAATACTAAAAAAATCCATAGATCAATAAATATGTTTGATAAAAATAATTGAAAAACTTGAATGTTTGTCAATAACACAATGTGTCAATTTTTATCATCAACATGACTTACCAAACTTATGTTCATATGCAATAATACATTTGTTTCTATGTCAAATTGGTTTTAACAAATTCATAAAACACCAAATGAAAAGTTCAAGGTCATCATATAGTTTTATAACATGTTCAAAATGATTATTTGTGATTCATCATCTCCTACTAATATTTGGAAATGGATTTCACATAATGATATGAACATGATAGTTTAAGTTAATTAAGGTAATAATTATTGTTGCACATTGGATGAATTGATTGTATTAGATTGGTTCACAATTAATTAAGTTTCCCATAAGATTCCTAGGTCACATTTAGTTCAAGAAGATTTAGAAAGAATGCTAGAAGTGGATAGTTGAATACCACAAAAAGGAAAAAATCGAATGAATGCAATTGTGGAGGTGTTATTTTGCCAGTTGTACCCATCCTAATTGAAACAACAACACTCAATATGCAGCAACACATCATAAAGCGTTCATACCAAATTGATTCGACCAAGAATGCCATAAACTTTCGCAATTTACTATCAATTGAAAATATAAACAAAGCCGAACTTGAAAAATACCAAGGTGTGTCTGCAAACTTTTCTTGCATTCCTTCATAATCTGAGAGATTGAATGATATCTTCTTTTTTGATCGTAAACCAAGTAAAGGCTCAACAACACTAATCTTTGTTATTTCTCCTTTGTTCACTAGTTCTCCATTCCCTCTTGGAAACTCTTCCTCAATAGGTTCTATTGATGATAATTTTGTCATTTTTTCTTCAGCACCATTAGTTGTTTTAGAAGTGTTATTTAGGTCTTGAACTAAATTCAACATTGCTATTTGTAGAGTTGTATTGCTTGACCCTTTTTCTTGGATTAAACTTATATTTCTTGAATATCCTGCTCCAATAAGAACTTGTGTTGCTGCTTGGCTAGGTTGTTGTGTAGATATACTAGTTCGTGAAGGTTGCCATGTTGTGCTAAACATATCACTATGGCTTCTCCTTCGAAATTTTCCTTGTTCTATTTTCGAATTCGATTTTGGAACATGTATACTTAAATGACGAGATCTAGTCATGGAGGAATCATTGAGATCTTCATATTTTTCATTTGGTGTTTCTATAACATCCAAAATATGTGTGTTCAACAAGATTAGAATGCTTGAATGAACAAATGCATGCACAAAAAAATGTAAACATAGAATGTTACATCAAAATATATTATAAAAAATATTAAATGTCAAAAAAAAAATCAAGGATCCCATGACAAAAACATTTACAACTAAGTTTTATCATGGGATAGGTGTGATTAAAAAAAAAATCCCTTCACAAGCCCAATGATATTGCTTATTTTGAAAGGTGTGTTCTATGCATATTGACAACACTAGTACTATCTTAAAGGAAATCAAACATCCTCAACATACTTTTGAACTAAGGTGATGGAATTTGGAGTTCAAATGGGAAATGAAATTTGATGGGTCCACCTTGGTTAGGTCACAATGTAAAGACCTTATGCGCATTTGATGTTGATCAACCATGATTCAAGATCCTTTTTTAAAGTTCAATAATTATTGTTATGATTATATTCAGACATTGGGTATTTGGATGCTTTGTATTTTTAGCACAATTGATGTTTTGACTTATGTATTAATTTAGTTTGGTTGTTCATTCTAGGGTTTTCACATACCTAAAGCATTTTCCTTGAAAATTGTGGTTGATTGTGCAAAGGTTCTTGTCTTAGTTGGAGCTTCCATATATGTTTTTTCTAAACCAGTTATTTGTTTCATAACCTTGGGAACTTGTTGCCCTTCTTCTAATATAAGCTTGTCCAAATTCTCAATTTCTTGTGATTCTTGCATTTTTGAAATTTCAAATTTTTTTTCGGATGGGTTCAATTGACTGCTTGTTGTCATTGGAATGTTGACATGTTTCACTCTCATAGCAATAGGAGGTATAAGGGTCATTCTTTTCGATATCTTTCTCATTACAACCTGTGTTCTTTCCATTGTTGCAATTAACCAATCTCCACTTCTTGTTGATGAAACCCGTTGATGTTGTGTTTGCATGAATTTTATATAATGGTGCTACATGTAATCCAAGTTGTATTCTTATTATTTTAGTTATTATCCTTTATGTTGAAATTGTTATGAATCAAAATCTAAAGATTTTGCATAATCAATGAATATGTTGAAATGTGAATTTACCTTACGGATTATATAAAAACATCATGTAAAGATAAATTATAATTGTGCCCACACATCTATAATTGAAACATTAAACATAGATGGATCATGCATATATACCTTTTGAATATGTTTTTTTTGATTATCTGAAAGTTCAATGTTTTCAAGTACAATAGCAATGACCAAGTCAATACATATGTATGAAGTAAGGATGAAATAAAACACAAACACAAATGGTGATACCCACCTGTAACATGATCAACATTGAAATTATGACAAACACCTTCCCATTATGAAAAATGACAAGTTGGAAAAAATCTTGTAATTTTAATCATCTTCAAATGGAATTTTTTGATGAATAGGTTATTCAAAAACAATTTAAGACCGATTAATTTGCATTATGATTTTTTGAATGTTTTGGAATTTGACTTACTTATATGTTATCCCAGGTCGCATAGCATTCCACATTTGATCCACCCAACTCTCACTAGTGGTGACACTAAACCAAGTCAACATGGCTGATAAAAAGGTATCAAAATTTTCCCGTGGATAACCCTCAGGGAAATTATGAAATTGGCCTCCATATAATTGCATACCAATGATTGAAAAAGTAGTCATTATTACCATGAAAAAGAATAGTAAACTTCCTAAATCTTTGAGGCTTTTGATGCATATAGGCTACAAATGTTCATGTACACATAATTCACAAATTTAAAATGTTGATGTAGCAATTTTCTATATTTCATGAGAAAACATTTATTGTCATGAACATGACAAAGTTTCATTACCAAACATTGTAATCTAATTATAATATATTTTCAAGCTTAAACTATCCATTAGGTGTGTAAATATATATTTGATAAGTGATGTGTTCATTATTATAGTTCAACACGATTTAAAACATTTATTCAATATTCTACCCAAATCATAACCATATGATTTGTAAGATTGTTGTTCATACTTAATTATAACTTGGATTTATGAAAATGTTTGTAACACTACTAAATTGTGTGCATAATACTACTCACAATATCTAATTATTTATGATGAGCTAGTGATCATCAAAACATCAAAGAAATTAAACAAGGGCTTTCAAATCCTTGAAGGAAGAATTGAACCATTGTGATGCATTTATTGTTATAATTAGCTAAAGGTGGCCTTCTTTGAAAAGGAGGTGAAAAATTAGCATGAAGAGACATGCATTCACAATGTATTAACAAATTTCAAACCTTTGTTAATGTTTTCATAAGTCCAACATAATTCTAAATATTCATGTATAACATGAAAAAATGGGATGTGTCAATTTACCAAGAAATATAAATGACCAAACTTTATTCAAATGTGATTATAAATGTTGGTCGAATAACATATTGGGATTAGCAATTAAACTGAATTGACTATGCTGCAACTAATGTTCCTTTTTCTAGTGAATTTTTACACCATGGTGAAGGGGAAAAAGAGAATTTGACAAAGGTATAAAAAAATTTGGAAAAAATGGGCCCAAGTCGCCATACTTAGAGAATAGGTATGGCCAAATTATATAAGGAATTTGAAATTTTTCTACTTCCCCCTCAAACCTTTAGCATAATTTGGCTAATTCTTCTTATGCATGATCATTGACCCAACTATTTCACAAATTTGACAAAAGAAAACATTGGTTGCAACTTGCAACCATATGATTTCGCCTGTTGAAAGAATGAAAATTCAATTGGTCACACTAGCTATAGATGCTAAAATGGAAAAGGAATTTTTCTTCAATCGATGTTGTATTTTTAGATAGCACATTTGAGCACTAAATTAAAATTGAATGCATAAATTCATATGTTTGGATCCACATTTCACATTAATTGATACCCATTATTAGCAATAAGCATGATTTCTTATTCAAATTGTATTATGTGTTGTGAATGGGTTGCCCAACCTTTAACTTTAGGAGACAAATTAGTTTAACATCTACCTTAGTGGTGCCAAACTTCAAAGTCTTCTATGTATATACACCCAAATTGGTTGATATTTTATATCGCTCACCAATGGTAGCGGTGCATCCAATGGAGAAATTTTCACATCAGGATGATGAAACCATCTCAACAATCTCACAACTGAAATGTTTGGAAATTTCCTTGAAATAAATCCGCAAAATGATATCACCACCACAATGACGTCCAATACATTCATAACTGTTCCAAATCATAAATATCCATTATAAAAAATATATAATAATTTTCATATGATTTTGTTTGAAAATGTCTATTAATTTAACTTTACAATCATGTGACCATTAGTTCCATGAAGGCCCATGCATTCATTACTATACATATGCAAATTACATTTGTGTGGGTTAATTAAAAGTTTATTAATTAAATGAAGATCAAGATCTTTCATTGATATTTGGACATGAACTTACCAAAATTTTAATTATGATTTATGAGCTCAAACCCTAATGTTATGCAAAATTTGATTAAGAGACACTTACTATCACTCCAATAAGCTTTCAATCCATGAGCCATAATTCGTAATGTCATCTCCAAACAAAATGTTATGAGCATGATAAATTCCAAGACATCTACCTATTGGATAAGTTCTCAAACATAACCTTTTATATTTGAAAAAATAAACGATAAAATAAAAAATATTTTTGATTAAGTTGTGCTCAAAACAAACAAACAAAATTATGTGATTACAAAAGTTAAATGTAATTTTAGGATACAAAGTTTCAACAATAAACTTGTTGACATTTCTGCTTTATAGTTGCAAAGAATAACAAAATTTATGCTAATAGAAGCTAGTTCATAATATCTAAAAAGTGGACTTTTCACAATGCCTTGAATTGTGTTCTTCAATTTTTTTGTTACAACACGTCTTTTTTGAATTGCATTTGGTTGAAAGGTTTGGATTCGATTTAAATATTGAGTAAAATATTTTTCTTCATTTTGTGTTGGGTTGTTGTAAGATAAATTGTATTCATTTTCTTCATCATTGTCCTCTTGTAAGCCAAAGGACACTGCATTGCTAGAATTTTTTTGGAGGAAAGTGAAACCTCCAAATGATTTTTGGAATTTCATGGTATTTCGTTTCACAAAACCTAACATATGTTGTTTATAAGAAAAAAATCGACCTTTTAAAGATTGTAACATTGTTGGCTCAGTGTCATCATTATGGATAACTTCCTTGAGAAGGTTGGCCAATATAATGGCATTATGGAAGGAAAATTTCTTTACACGCTTTTGACTTTTCAAGAGGATCTACAACCCAAATGTTGTATAATTATATTCTAGATTTTTCATTGCATATGGACTTTCAAAATTTGTTATCTATGTTTCATTTTCTTTCATTTGGCATAGTTTGTTTTCAAAATACAAAAAGTTGTGTAAGACAATGATTTGGTGTTTAAAGTCATTTCATTTGGGGATGCCCTTTATTTCGTCCCTATGTCTATAGTTATCCCTCCAGAAGAATAGAACTACTAAAAGTAATATCCAATGTCATGTAATGTTATATTGAACTTGTAATGCATTGAAATGTTCAAGTCTATCCAATTCTCATATGGATTGTTGTTTAAACATGCCTATCCAAAGGTGGGAGTATAACCATAACATTAAATTGAAAGTTTGGACAAGGAAAAGATTATTATACTACTTATTACAACAAATAAAATAGTATAGTAACTTGCTATTTTATGTACGTATAATTATATATGTCACAATGTTAATAAAAATTCACCAAAAGGGAAATGATGTCATTGTTTGAATTGGAAAAAAATTGATGGTTGGGAATTGCAATATTGTTGAGCAACATATAATCAAATCCAATTTATATAATAATGTGGTTGAAATTTGAAGTAGCAAGCTACATCATGACAAGTACTTTAAAAGTACTTGTAAGAATTTGTGTATGTATCATGCTTTTGAGCAATATTGTTGTTAATGTAAGAACTACACAATGTATGATGTACCTGGTGTTCATGTCGCACTCGAAGGAACACACCACTAATTGCAGCAACACATATATTTACTGAAAAGTAAGTTCCAATGATGACCAAAAGAATAAAATATATTCCTGGAATGTAAAGCAACAAATCTCAAGGAATTATTTGTAAGTGAGATTTCATTCTTTGCATTATCAATCCACTTAAATATCCACTTGTATACAAAAACCAATTTCACACAATGATTTCAACATCATAATCATGAAGTGAAATAAATCATGTAGCACACAAGTTAAATTGTTATCATGTGATACATCAACCTTTTAATCTTGAAACCATCACAATTAATCCTATTCAATGTTTATGGGAAGATTAATTTCATGATGTTAACAATGGTTTCAAATTACTACTTGTAATTGATTTCAAAAGTTGCATTTAGTACCCATATAATATCTTACCAATAATATCATTATTGACATGGTTCTTTTAATTATTGTTCTTTTCCTTGAATATATGAATGTGGAATTGCAAAACCATGTAATTCTACATAATTGGTCCATTAAATTGATTTGCATGGCAAATCATGTTTTGAAAGTTTGCATGGCAACTTTAGACAAATGCAAATTTGAAAAAACCAAACACCAATGAAAACAATATTTAGTAAGTTTTTATAGGGATTTATAAAAGTGAAATAACAAGTTTTTGAGATTTTATTTCAACAATATAATGTTTTTATGCATTAACCATAACATTAAACGTTAGCATTTCCAATAATATGTATATATAATGGCATTAAATAGAAGTTTAAATGTCGATAATTACGTGCAAGATTGCCTCCAGCATCAGCAATGCTATACATATTCAAAGACCAACCTTCAAGTGATATTATCTGTTTTTACAATTCAACAAAAAACACATCAATTTCCCAATTATACAAGGAAATAATTCCTATTCTAGTGTTATTAATTCACTTCTCATGTGAAGAATATTATTTGCATGTTTCAACATTGACCTTTGTTATAAAGTTGAAACCCATATCAAAGTAAGACCTATCAATGTTTATTTCTACTAAATTACCAACCAAATGTATAGTTTGATGCAAGATGATAGTGGCTTCAAGTAAATATTGGGGTTGATTCCATGTTTTGTAACCTAAGTATGAATACTTTTGACATTTGAAGGTTCTTCCAATTTTATTCCTTGTTATAAATTATCCATTATTTTTGCAAAGAAGTAACCCAAATGTTTACCACAACCCAAAAGTTTAGCCTATATTGATTCATGACATTAATGTTTTTATCAAAATAATATGTTTTTGAAGGTTAGCTTCATGTTATTTGTAGTTGAAGATTGTTTGAAATTATTTTTGAACAATATTTCCAAACCTAGATGAATCATAAGAAAAAATACTTAAAACAAATTTCAATAAAAAATTAATACATATTGATATGATCTTTTATGATGGATTTTTATAGATATATCAAGTATGGGCATATAGTATTGGCCTTTTTTTAATATTTTCAAGGTATTGAAAAAAATATAAGGTTGATAAGCATAAATAGAACAATGTTTATTGTATTTCTTAGACCTCATGTAATCCTTCTAAATGATATTTGGACAATGCAAATATATGTGAGGTCCATACTTGCAAGAAATTGGTATCATGTGTAAAAATGTTGGGAGCACATAATGTTGTTCAATACAAGATGCATGTAAACAAACCTGAAAAATAGTCAACATAGCATATGGAAGGTTATCAAAATGTGTTGCTCCCCAATTAGGGTTACCAAAAGTCTGCAATAATCATATAGATACATCATTAGTGCATACAAATTCTACATACATATGAATCATACAAAATTTGAAAACCTAGCAAAATTTGAAGAATTTAGGTTTGGTGATTATTTGATGAGGCTTTTGACTACACATTATGATGAAAAACATTGATTGAAAGAAATTGTCTTTGGAGCTAAAATATGTACCTAAGAATACAACTAAAAGTTGTACAAGGTCAGTATGTAATGAATAGAAGTTTTTGGCAATAACTAGAGCAAGCATGATTGAAATGTTACTTAATTTGGGAAATCCTAGTGATGACATTCTTCATTTTGCAACTTAAAATTCTTTAAAATTCTTCATTTAACACCTTGTCATAACATTCTTTACCCGCGAATGTTTACCAAATTACACTGTTTACCAATTAAAATTCTATAAAATTCTTTAAAATTCTTGCTTCTTTGGGCTTCCATAACATTCTCGCACCAAGAATGTCATAACTATGTGGGAAATGGTTCAATCATTTAACACTATTACCTTATAGGTCACTTTTACTAAGTTATTTTCAAACAAAAGTACTTAATTTCATAACTCCTACAAGATTTGGTGTATGTACCTTAATTAGAATGCACCTTATGTGAATTGAACAAACATGATCATATACACAAAAAGATGTTTCAATTTCAAAGTTCAAATTTTAAAATTTTCACTCTTACAATTCAACCTCATAGTTATTTGTGAAATAAGTTGATATAGATTTTTCTAAACCCATAAAAGATGCCTTAATGTGTAAGATTTTGTTACTTGTCATACAATGGAAAGTAAATCTTAATTCCATTCTTAGCAAACATTTTTAAATTATTATTAACATAAAGTAAAGTAAATTACCAAATTGCAATGTTGAAGTCCTGGTGAGAAGAATAATTCTCCAGTAACATTCTTATCACATTTCTTTTCAACACCATGGACACCACAAAATTCATTAAGGTATGATGGTTGATTATCTGTAATTCGTGCACACCTTCACAAAAAACCAAAATCAGCCATGATAACACAAATATAAAATATTATGTCATAAAACATAAACCTCATTTTAATATATTCCATAAAGGAAATGTTTCAAATTATAGCATGGAACATATTTTGTAATTTTATGCATGATTTCACAAGATATATAATCAACACCTAAATATTTATGAATTTTAAAACATGAGCTTATTTATCAAGAAAATGATTGTCAAATTTAAATACATGTGAACTAGATTTTAAATATGGATCTTAGTAAGTAAATGCTGAAAAATTAAATTCTTTTGAAAAATCAACTACGCACCTCCCTTTCAAAAGACCACCGAAACATTGGATGCCCACAAGTCCATAGAATGCAAGGACAATACCAATAAAAAGAAGGACATTGCTAAGAGGAACTAAAGCCCCTTGGATTGCATCCATAATGGCCTATAAGAACAATTTAACAAGAATAATTATCCACTATGTTAATCATTGGCCATGATTCCCATATTGATAAATGTACATGTTAATTATGCATTTCAAGAAGCACAATAGATTAGTATAAGGAAAAGGTCCTTGATTGGATTGAAAGACATTTTTTTATAATTGAATACAAAATTTGTATATGGAAATCATATTTTTCACATGTATGCAATTGTAACACATACCATAATTACTATTGAATATGATAACTTAGCCTTTGTTACATTAAATATTTATCAATATTGAAAATAAGTCATGAGCTTTATACAATTACTTTTAGATCCAAAAAATTGTTGGTAATTCCCTTACAATGACATTTGTGAAAAATGCAAAGTTGTGTAAAGCTAACAACGCTCGAAATGTTCGAAAAATTGCAAAACGAAAAAACCCATCTTTCCCCTGACCTCGCATATAAATGTGAACCCTTCAAAAGGAAAAAATCACATGTGAGGTCAAGAAAAATTGAATACAACTAATGTTACACTTGAGCAAGAATCAATGTATTTTGTACATAAGATCATGAATGTCCAAATAGACTATGGTTCAACCAATTGTATAATAATTTTATGGTTCCCTTATAAGCCATATGCAAACATTTCAAAAATTGTAACAAGATAATAAGTGAGTTTAATACCAAGAATCAATGACAATAATTGTATCAAGTTTATTGTAGTTGTTTCGCAAATATGAGGTAGGCCCCTTGAAAAAGCCCAAGGTCACAATTCTTAAAATAGTCTCCATTCTGAAATTCAAAGAATGGATAAGATAGTGAGGCCAAATTGAAGCATTGCATCTCTAAATACCCCCATAATTACAATATATATGAATACTTGACAATGATTTTAATTTATAAGCTTATATGCATAGTTCCTAATACACATTTTTTAGGTAAGTATTTCCATGTGTCATAGAAACACATATTTTATACATCATGTGCTTATTTTCAACTATTTTTCCAAGTTTGCAACCCAACCATCAATCATAATGCCACATTAAAAGTAAAAGTAAATATACAATCAAGAAAGGAAACATTTTGGGATGCTCATTGCTTACGTATATAATATTGTGATTACGATATCAATATCATTGAGAAATTTTTTGTTGACAGTGATTCCTTTTTGTGTACTTGTGAGAATCAAAACGAGTAAATGGCAACTTATAAGACAACATAGAACATATTCAGCTTTTCTAAGTCATATCAAGGAATGATTATCAAGGAATTTGTGGATGCACATTGAAGAGCATAATAAGTTTGCATGAAAAATCATTAATACATGGATCTACAAGTATCTATTGAAAAAATGTTTCAATCATTCTTTTAAAGAAAAAATTGCCAAGATGTAAATGAACAAGCTAAGTAATTCAGTTTACATTTTAATACAATGTTCATGCCTAAGTAATGTGGCTAGTTTGATAAAAGGGAACTTTTCAATGCCCTACATACATACTATATGTGCCTATGTTTGGCAAAGAATAAATTGATTTTGAATGGTGGATACTTTTGCAAATTTTGAAACACCAACTTCATGGAATTTACAAAGTCCTAACTATTAAGGATCTAATACCTTATGAAATTTTATGAATTCATGTTCCATTTCAAAATTTAAAGATTATCTATAATTTTCCATCAATTTGTTTTTCTCTATATGCATAATTGAAAAACATTTTGACGCATTAATGTCATAATAAGCATGTAACAAGTTGTTAGAAGTTGGCATTGGATCATTACAACATGTCCTCAAATGTAAAATTCGGTTTTTGGTTTTTAAATGACATTTCATATTGTATTCACAAAATAATTGCATTGAGATTCTTAACATTATACCATGTACTAATGATTGGTTTATCAAAACAAATGTGTAATGATATATAATCCAATTATTTGTTTACAAAATATATTCATCAAATGTGAATGGATACTGATTATAAATTTTTTTAAATAACAACTTTCGCACTGGGTGATCAACTTTCATGAAACCCATGGAAACTCCAGCCAATTCTGCTCCAGTTCCAACACTACTATGTTTTTCCCACTGGCGTAATACCTACATTCATTAAGGAAGTCTTGAATCTTGTAGGTGTCATATATTTAGACAAAATAAAATTGAATATTACACTTTATAATGTTATGTGATTAAAAGTTATTAATAATCTTACGACTATTGATATCTTTAGCCTTGACATGAGAATTTGTTTGGAGTTACATTTATCCATCCATATTCATTTATAAATCTTGTAATTAACACTTCAACAATATGGAAAGGATGAAATTGTTTAGTGTAAATGCAAGAAGATTTTTACATCTATATTTTAATTTGCTAACTAGTTATGCAAGCCGTCTATTCATTGGATAGAAACAAAAGTTAAATCATTTGGAAGACAAGGAATATGATTTTTTGAGTTATCGCTTTTTTTCAATGGAATATGTGCATGCTAATGATTGACTAAGGGTAGTTTGTGAATCATCCAATGATTATTGATGACATTGAAAAGAAGTACTATTGCTTGCATTTAGACAAAAACTTTTCCTATTTTGTTAATCAAGAGTTGTTCCATGTTAACCTATACAATTAATGTTAAAATTGAAGTCACTTTAAAATTAATTTTTTGTTGTCTTTTACCTACTTGCTTTAGTTATGGATTCATTGTATGTAAAATCAGTCTTGATACAAGGAGGAAAATACCAAAAGTTTTTTTATTGTCAAAAAGGCATTTTTCCATCGTTTTGTAGCAATAGAGTCACTATCATAAATAACTATACCACCACTTGCATTTGCCATTGTATCCAAAGCATTTTGCAACTTCACTTGTTGAAGATTTGCATTTGATTCTAGTTGCCCTTGTCCTTCAATTGCATTTTGTTCTAATGAGTCTTCCCATGATGGGTTCATCTTCGAAAAATTTGGATCATCCTCTGGATCTTGTGACCTATGTACACACCTCAAACAAACATGGACATTGACTTTTAGTTAACAATTCAAAAACCTCTTGTATACATGTAATTTTTTTTTGTGAAACAAAATTTTCTTTTCACATAATCAATAAAAGATTTGCTTGTATGACTTGTGATGATACCTAAACTATCCATTAGTTGAATATGTATGTTCCCGTTTTTATGGAAAATATATAAATAAACTACAACTTCTAAAATTTTACATAATTTACCATTTCAAAATTTCAAAAGTCATTTTCATTGGAACCAAGAGGATTGAAAGAATTTTCCATGTATTATTGTACGTATATGTGTAGAATTATTTTGGAAATATTTGTATGTTTCTTAATAATGTTGTTATTTTGTGAGGTCATCAATCATATTGTTGTTTTCAACTTAAGGTGATTAACATCAAAGGTCAAATGAATTTATGTGTAAACTTTAAATATATTGCAATATGGTCATTAACAAAAACAAGGATATAATTAAATTGTTGACGAAACATGACCAAGTCCTTCACCACAAAGGTTCATGACCTCCATTTTGGATGTGTATGTTGCTTGACATTTCAATGTTCAACATTGATAATCCATATTTTTTTAATGGCCTACCAAAGTTGGGTTGGCTATAATATGTGACTCTAGCATTATGTAATGTTAAATTTAACCTACAACCCTTGTTTAAGAATGCTATGGGTCCCAACCTCATGGGTTATTGGCTTGATGTCTCATTAGCATATACCATTGAAGGTTGGTTCAACGGATTATTGAATCATGTTAAATATTATTAATTACATTTACCAACCAAACCATAATTATAATGTCACCAAATCAATCATTCACTTTTTTTAAAATGGTATTCAAGGCTTTAGCACTAGGTGAAAACATATGCCTTATTGCAAAGGTGTGAAGAAATATTTAGTCTTGAGTTAAATTGGCATGTTTTGCATCATTTTACATATAAGACTCAAACTTATGGAAGAATTTTATACCTTGTGATCGATTCAATGACTTCGATTGCTGTTAATGATACTCGATGTAAAAGCCCTTTTTTTTCAACTCCACTAAAAGATGATGTGTGTTTTGTGGATTTTCCATAATCATTTTTTATGTCATCAATAAATGATGCCCTTTGCAAGTGTTGTTCAATATTCATCACAGATGTGTGCCGTGAAGATCCTTTGCCATTAATATTTGGAGTTTCATCAATTAGACCATTTTTTTCCAAACCTTTCCAATTTCTTGAATCAATTTCCAAGTTTGTATCCTTAGTAGTCTTTGGATCATGAACACCTTCAGAAATAATCCATGTTCTTTGTGATGGTGTTTCCCCAAGAATTGTATCAAATGGAACATTAGAAGGAATATCACTACAAGGCAATTTAGGAAATGTCCCATCATATGTCATTTCCATTGCATGTCCAACATTAAGATTCATCTTTTCATTAATATCTTGGATTGGAACATCAAGAAATTGACTTTGGTTTTCATTGGTAGGAGGAATCTCAACCTCTCCATTAATAAATGAAATATCACTAGTTTGTGTAGGCATGTGTTGTACATCATTACTTGAAAAATTGTTTATTGGAACATGCAAGGGCATTTGAAAGATGGATGGAATAATATTGGTTTGTAAAAATGAACTCCTTGCAATAGGAATGGAAAGTTCTTCCTTTTGCATTGTATCCATTTCAACTTGATTTGAATTTTGGGGCATTGTTTCTATTTTCTTGGAAGATATTATTTCTTGAGTTGCAACTAAAGGATAATCAACATCATTAAGAGTAGAAGGCTTTGTATTATTATAGTCGAATTGGGTGTGTAACACATGTTCTTCAATCACACGGGGAACCAAGTTAGTATTATCAAGGATGGAAGATTCAACTTCTTCAACCACAATCATGTTGTCTTTGAACATTGAAGATGTTTCATTAATTTGTCCATCTTTTTCGACAATAATTTGTCTCCCAATAACTTCTATATCAACATTTTCAACATTTTGCGTATTCTCGTCTAATAACATAATATTTGTAATAGGAAGAGCAAGTCCAATTTCTTCATCAATGATCAATTTGTTTTCAAGGTCTAGAAATGATATATTTTCATTGGTTCGTATATCTACAACATCATCAACATTTTCTCCATTGGCTTCCTTAAGCTCTTCACCTATTTGAAGCTCTTCATTCCTTTGTATTGACATACTTGTATTAGGAAGAAAAGGTTCAACTTCTTCACCCATAATCATTTTGATATTAGGGTTTTGAAATGTTAGGTCTTCATTGGTTCCTGTCTCCACCACATCAAAAACATTTTTTTCACTACCTTCCTTAATGTCTTCACCTATTTGAATCTCTTGATTCTTGTGTATTGATGCACTTGCATGGGGAAAAGAAGGTGTAACTTCTTTGCCCATGATCATTTTGATCTTAGGATCTACAAAAGTTACATCTTCATCGCCTTGTATCTCCACAACATCACAAACATTTTCTCCACTAGATTCCCTAAGCTCTTCACCTATCTGAATATCTTCATCCTTTTGTATTGACAGAATTGCATTGGGAAGAGAAGGTCCACCTTCACCCGTGATCATTTCAGTCTTAGGGTTCATAAATGTTATATCTTCATTGGTTTGTATCTTCACAACATCACGAACAATTTCTCCACTGGATTCCCCAAGCTCTTCACCAACTTGAATTAGTTCATCCTTTGGTATTGACATAATTGCACCAAACTTCAAAAAGTGGATGTATAACACCTTTCCTATGTTCCACCAAAAATTGTAATATTCATCAAGATCTTTTCTTGATTGCTTATGTTCTAAAGTGATCTTTAGATGATCTTACTTTTTAGGTTTCTTGACACAATGTTACAACACATGTTTTTTATTGTGTTAATCATACACAAACAAGTTAAACGCTATGGATGTTTTTACAAGTTTGATTTGAAAAGCCAAATCATGAACTTTCCTCTCAAATCTTTTAGATAACATCTTAAATTTGTAAAGCTTTCTCACCTCACATGATGAAATAATTTGGTTCAAAGTTTTCGAAATCCAATTTGATACAATATGTCAACTATATCATAGAATCCCATCATAAGGAACATACAAGTATACATCACAAAGTGTAATTTTAAAACTCATATGCAAGCCATGCAATCTAGATGGTAAACAAGCAAAGATGCTCAATTCATTTCATGGGTTGGAATTCTTTTATTTGATGAATAATTTAGCACTCCCCTTAATTGATGTTTGTTCATGATGTTGCATTCTAGAAAAAGTTGAATGTTGTTCCAAATGCCTCAGAATCTGCACAAGAATTGACAATCAGAAACTGAAAATTGCAATTTCAATAACAATTTCCACGTCCCACACAAAACATTGCCAATTCAACAATTTACTCATGCAACAAAGTTTCATAAAGAGAGCACAAATCAACAAGTACTTTGTGACAACATAACAATTGAGCAATCAAATGATGCACATGCATTTGAAGGGTTTGGTGGAGGAATCAACAACCAACATCCCACCAAAGTGCTCACAGCAAACCCAATACTAATTGAACAAGTTGCATCCTAGTATATATAAAACTTTGGAAATTTGTACATGTTTGGGTGTGGCACCATACAAATCCAACCATGCATGAAATTGGAGCATACATTTGGACTTGCTAAAGCAAAGAGTGCAAACCTTAGGTTAGGGCAAAGGAATTAGTTGTGGAACAGTTGCTGTTGGATCGTATTTCAGACTTAGGTTGCAATGTGACAATGCATCTTTAACTACAAGTTAATCATGGTTTACATGTTCAATGATTATTGTTTGTGAAGCATAAGCATACAGTTTTATTATGTATATATAGAATGGGGAAAAGGAAACCAAATTATTCAAGTAAAAGGTCAATATTTGCAGTGCGAACTCACAATGTAAATGGATTGTCATTTGTCTTGAAGCAGTGGATTGTCATGCATATATGTACCCTTTTGCTTCCATGCTTCAGTTTGACCAATCTGTCACAAGGGACAACCAATTGTGTTTGAACCACCCAGCATACAAGTAAGAGCCAACACATTTAATTGCTTACAAATTATTTTGCTGGGTCCTTCAAGTACGTCTTACTCTAGTAACTGAAAGTAATCCCACAATTTCATGGTTATGCTTGTTTGGTAGCCAAACTCAGATTGATTGATGATGAGTGGAGAATAGATGCATAAAACCTAAAAGAAGTAGCACAAAATGCAAGTACCATTTTCAACATCAACTTGCACATTCATAGTGAATAAATCTGCTTAGAGATCTTTGTGGCAACCCAAGTTGGCCATTCTGCTTCTGCTTCTGCTTCTTCTTCTTCTGTGTGGATCTCTTCTGTAAAATCAAGCATGGGTACAGTATTCCTCAAAGATCTTAGATCAGTAACAGCACCTGAACTTTGACAAGGTCCTCCTATTCCAGCTACGTGAGTCTCTTTCATCGAGGACAGGCAATTAATGAGGTACAAGCTTTGGAGTACCTTTTGACTGCAGGTGCAACAACAACTTTGACAACCTCTTCTTGGATTCATGTAGCAGCCATTTGAGTGTCTTTTGAGATGAGAACAAGCATTGAGCTTCTTCAGGAAAACCTAAGTGCGGGAGGGAAAAAGAAAACAAAGTAAAAGCTTGTGGCAAGCTTCTTGTGGAATTTGTGTTGCTTGAATCTCTTCAATGAGACGACAAGTGCAGTGTAAGATTGTAAGATTTCACTGCAGGAGCAAATGTTGTCAATGCTCTTCCTCCTGGAGCCTCTGCTGCGGCCCATAATTTAGGGTTTAGGCAATGAGGAAAGGGTAGATTATCAACAGATAGGGGCGTCCTTATGGATGTAAGACATCCGTGAGGAGCGTTTGTCGTGTTCTTAACGAGTCTAGGGTTCCAGACACATCCGACCCCGCAAGGGAAGTCAAGGAAAGAAACGTGAGATTATGAGTTGCCAGGGGGTCTCCTTATGGATGAAGAAATTTGCATGAGGAGATTTTCTTGTCTGGATAAGAAAGAGACAAGTTTAGGGTTCCAGAGATCATCTCCTCCAACCCCCATTGGAGAGAAGATCGAAGGAAGAGAGAGAGAGAGAGAGAGTATGAGGGAGAGAGAATCACTGCAACAGAAGAAAGAGATTGTGGTGTGGTTTATTTTGTTTTTGGTCACGTGCAATTCGTGTTTCAAAAGTCGGAGTTCAAGGGAAGTGGAAAAAATGCGCTGAATTTGCAAGATTTGTGAAGATCTTTTTTTGGGTCCTTTTTGGGCATCTTGAAGAAGTCATCATCCTCACGAAGAAGGGGAGAGCTCCGACGGCAACTGCTGGTACGTTTCTTTTCGGTCTTCCCTGCGATCCTTCTTCAGTGTCGTGTGTTTTTTGGCTTCGCATGCAGCAGAGAATTCCCTTTTTCTCCGGGACATGTGCATGCTTCTTTGAACTAGCAATTATGATCATGCTGTGATGAATTCTACACGTTTGAGGACATAAAGATATGTCATAATAAATTGGAGTACCTGCCTATCGTTTAGACATATCTGGACGGAGAAAATAGCACTTTGTTTTGGTGAAATTCAAACATCTGCAAGTCTTGTGCCGAAGAACTATGTTGTTGGCCGGTTTTTCTGTGAAGAATTGTGCTTCTCCATGCATCAGCATATGCAGGCAAAGATGTGACCTTAACAGAAGGGTTTGTTTTATGTTCTAAAACCCTCCCCCAGTCATCTGTGCTTACAGGGTTTTCTGAAGATCACATATTTGTTAGTCAATGGTGTTGAAAGCTGCGAGGTCTGCAATCAGACAATTGGTTGAAAAGGCCATTGTCACAACATGTTGGTAAAAATGGCAGGACCAGCACAATGCTTACCAGGAGGGCTTTCCTTTCCCTCAATGGTCTCCAGGAGACTTGGCGGTTCAGAATTCACAAGCCTTCCCTTGAATGAATTTTATGCTTCCACTTCTTCAAAAGGATTATTTGTACCTGGAACAAATCATTTCTTGTCTATAGATTCAAAACCTGCCAAGCTCTTTACAAGGGGTCCAGTGCGGGCAAATATAGTAAAGTTCAAGGCGAGACGAGAGGTGAAAATTCCTTTTCGGGAGAGGTCAGTGCCAGCTTCGAATTACCTCAAGGAGACAGAGAGAGTGGTGCGAGTCACATTTCCTGATTCAGCTCGGATCAAATATTTGGGGGATTCCAAATGGCAATCACGCCTGCGGCCTGTGACTTTCTTCTCTTTGTCAGCCACACCCTGTGTTGAACTAAGGTGAGCCCTAGATTCAAACCATCCTAATTGCTTTCCCGGCATGCTCCAGCCTTCCTCTTGAATTCCTCTTTTCCTTGTTGACAAAATGTCCAGTGTTTTTTTGTTTGTGTGTACAGTGGCAGGCTAAAATGAAATGAATGTTACCCTCAAAAACTCATTGCAGCTTGAATGAGGGTACTTATTTCCATCGTTTTTGGTTAGCCATGTTGTTTCAGTGCTAGCTTAGACCATAAACTGAGTCTCTGGTTGCTTCCAGAAACTTGACAGAGACTCAGGATGCAGATTCTTTTAGAATTATGTTTGCCCAAAACTTTGATCAGATTATTATATTCTTATGTACACCTATTGCTGGGATCATGAAGTAATGGGGAGTAAGAGCAGCTCATCAGTGCAATTCATGATCAAGGTGATGCTCTGATACTTTGTTAGTGACACTCACAAGGTTATGACTGCACTCATTCATGATATATTTGTATTTATTGGGCCTGAACTAACATAGCATCTACCTTCACAGTGCTATTGTGGATTTTCTCTGCAAAATTGCAGACAGTTCTTTTGCCTGAAAAAATCTTCCGACCCTAAAAAGTTGGTCTGTGCAAAGCTATATTCAAGTTCGTTGTCATGCTGCAGGGTGACCTATGAAAAGGGGATGCTCCGCTTGTTCTCAAATAAACTGAGACTGGATACAATAGGGCTTCCAGAAAGCATTAAAATTCCAGACCTGCTTTTTTCTCTACAAGGTGAGCTTGGGGTGTTGCCAGGGCCAATGGGCCCAAAGCAAGTACCCCACATGTGCAACTTTGTGGGTTCTGTGAACCTAAGCCTTGGGGTTGATCTTCCTGCGCCCTTTTCTTTGATCCCGGAGGGTATTGCAATGTCTGTTGGGGATGAGATTCTTGATCGCATCATTGGTGCAATGGAGGGTGCGCTTCTCCAAGGTATTGTTGATGACTACATTATCTGGTGCCGGAAGCAGAGTAAATTAGTGCAGCCAACACAGGTGCAAATAGCTCAATATTCACCTAGTCCAGGGCAGTAAGTACGATATACAAGGACAGACTTGCATCTTTTAAACTCCATAACATTGAAAGTTCTGAAAAGCAACTGCTAAGACCCTTACCATGCATTCTGACCCTAATCTGCAAACCTATGATGCTCCTTAGTTTCAATTTGGAACCAAATTCATCCGTGGACAGATATGTTCCCAATGTAAGGTCTGATAAAGATCCAGTTGTGTAGCAGAGTAGAGCAAATTGTTGAGAGGGGCCTATTTGATTTATGGTAGCCCATTTAAGCCCAATTGTAACTTTATCTCACATTTGGGGGTGAAGATGCTTTATTTACAGCAGCTTATTGTTTCTTGCTCATCTGCTTACTGTCTATGGATTCTTATTTTCCACCAACCACTGTGAACCATAGCAGTCTGACAAAGGTTGTGCATAAAAGCCAAGAGGAAATTGCAGTCCAATAGAGTTTTGGCAAACCCGTATTGGAATGGGATTCAACATTGTGTAACCTTTAAGGTTATACAACTTTTCCTTCACAACAACATTCAGATGATTCCCCAGATACTAAGATTAATTTTCCTTTACTGGGGATGGTTCTATGATGGTCCTCAGAATAATAACAGCTCAAATTAAGACTCTTATGCAATGCTGAAGTGTTCCTGTTAGTCGGAAAATGAAGCAAAGATTTCATATGGCATTCAAGATGGGTAGAATTGTCTGTGAGTGTTGACAATGTAAGTGAAAAGGTATGAATGAGGATGGTGTGTCAATGTCATGCCTTGAAGGTTTGACAAAAAAACTAACTCTATACAATAATGTAAGGGAAAGAAATTTGTGAAATTATGGTAGAAGGGATTGTGTGTGTGGATGTTTTGCTTGTGTCTTTGTAGTTATCACATGAATTGTATGTGATCTAAGAAAATGAACAATATGTGAATGAATAGTTGTAGTGAGGCTATTGTTATGTGATCTGAGAAAATGAACAATATGTGAATGAGTAGTTGCAGTGAGGCTATTGTTAAATCATTAACTCCTTGTCCATTGTCTCTTGAACATCAAATTGCTTGTATTCTCACTTTCTCAATTGCTTGTGGATGGATGTTTGTGTTGATGAATGATGTCAACTAGAAACCCATGAAGTGGTAAATATAATGAAAGAGTTCTGGTTAGAGCATGCCTCCAAAAGGTTGGCATGCACAAGGGATAATGGTCAGTAATTTCATTGTAACATTTAGTTTAATTAGGTATTACAATTTTGTCATTTTTTAAAAATCATCAATTATTGATTTTGCTCAACTATATCACATTTATAGCATGTATATGCTAAACAAGATTATTGATAAAACATATGAACCATGAATACTTAATGTAATTAACTTTGTATTGATTATGAATTGTCAATTTGTAACTAAATCCAAATTATGATTAAAACTTAAATGTTTGACAAATCATTGTTTCACCCTACTTTAGGACATCCATTCTTACTTCAGTGAATCCATGTCTAAGCAAAATCAACAATGATCCCGTTCAGTCTAATACCCTACCTATGTACACAATTTTGTGTATCAATATGCAATTGTGTATGTGTACTAAATGAAATGTACTTGAAATTTGAATTGGGTGTTTGATGTGTGCATCTTGGTGAGAAGTTGGTGATTAATGTTGCCACTAACACCTTCAAGGTTTGTTGATCAATTTTTAGGTGTCACAAACAATTTGTTGAATCTGTTATATATTGAATTTTTTTTGTTGAATCAAATTTGATTCGATGAGGATCACATGGAATTCACCGCATTTCCTTGCTTCAATGTCCCCAAGTTCCTTGCTAATCATTGTTGAAGTTACAACTTTCACTTAAGATTGCAAATCAAACTTTACAAAACATTTGAAACCATATATTCTACAATTGTATGTAATATCATTAACATATGAACTTTAAATGCAAAGACTTCATGATAATTGATAATCTAAACCTCCTTACTTCACAATCTACTTCACAACTTACAAAATAATTACATTTACACATTGTGATTGTATAAACAATTAGATTTTATTATAAAAAAATTCCATTATTCTAAAATATGTTTCATTCAATAGGTCTTATTGATAAACAAATACAAAATGTTCAAATGAGGAATTGAAGTATTTGGGGTTTCAATTTAAACTTACAAAACCCACACATGTAAGTCAAAGATTTAGTTTTTTTTAAAAAGTGTTAAACCTATTTTTGATGTGAACAAAAAACAAAATGTGATCAAGGAAAGCTTTGGTGATTATTACATTATCAACCTTTTGGTAAAGTAGTGAGAAGGAAAGTGTTAAATGTTTTTTGGTGCAAATATGGGGAAATCTTTGTGACAATGTGATAGACAAACAAATGATCAAGGGAAGCTTTTGGTGAACAAACCACAAACTTTTGGTGGAAGTGCAACAAAGAAGGTGTTTAAAAGGTTTTTTTTGGCCCAAATATGGCATTGAACAAGAATGATCAACTTAAGGATATTGGGGAAGAAAATATTTCTAACATTGAAGATAAACAAATAAGTGAAGAGAAAATGATCATGGTTGATGAAGACATATCTTCTTTTTCCAATACAAATAATATGGTATTAGTCACAAATAAAGAAGATCAAAATGTTGAAAAGACTAACATTGAAGCTAGTGGAAAAGATAATGTTGACATGGGTAAACAAACTAATGAAATATCTTCAACCCTTGAAGATAAAATGATGATGGTTGAAGAAGGTGAATCTTCTTTCCCCAATATAGATACTATGGTGTTAGACGCAAGTAAACAGGTGAAAATTGTTAAAGAAACAAGCATTGGATTTAATGGAAAAGTTAATTTGGATAAAGATGAACAAAAAGAGGAAATGTCATCTATCCTCGAAAATCAAATTATCACAATTGAAGAAGTTGGACCTTCAAATGTTGAAGTTGGCAACATATTTCCCCAAAGTATTGAAGAAAATGTAACTTCACCTATTATTTTGGTAAACACACCTTTTGATTTTGCTAAAGAAAATCTTCCTACTCTTCACACTATTGATGATATTTTGATTTCCACTAAAGAATTGGTTCCACCCTTGAAAATTGAAGAAATGATTCAAAACATAAATCAAGTTGAAATGCAAACAATTGAAAATGAAGAAGGTGGGCCTTCCACTCTGATTGCAACACGAACATCACTTCACATTAATATTATTCCATCAATTGATGAAACATCTTTGCATGATGATCAAGTTGGTCATCCTTCAAATCTTGATGTAGAAGGTGAATATATGAACACCCTAACCCATGAAAAGATCACTCCCAATGTTGGAGATAACATGGAAATGACAAATAATGAAACCCCTTCTCAATGGCCTTTTGATGATGTCTCTTACAATGGTTTACATGAAACAATCATAGATGAACCATCAATTGTTAATGAAGTTTTCCATGATCCTACAACCATTGAAAATGTAAAAGAAGAGATTGATACAAGAGATTGGAGAGGTTTGGAAACAAATGAAGAAACTCATCAAATTTTTGAAATCGATAAAAAAGGGCCTTCAAGGAAAACATCCATGTTTGGTGAGCTGAATAGAGAACAAAATTTGCAAATGGCATCATTCATTGATGATGTTGACGATGAACAAGAAACTTCAACACCTTATTTATCAATTTTTGGTGGAAGTGAAAATAAAGAAGGATTTTTACGTCGCATATCATTGACTGCAATTGAAGCCATCGAATCAATCACAAGGTGACAACCTAATTCCCTTGGATTCAAATTCATAACACACAAAAATGCAAAGTGTAATGAATAAATAAGGTAAAAAAAAATTCACCCTAACTCCTATTGATTCCTTTTCAAATTGGGGAATTATAATAGCCTAATATTCACCTAAGGTTGCAACCCTAGAATTATTGACACTAATTAATTAATTATTTTACCAATGATGCCACTATAGTTGTGTTTTATGTAACACTTAACATATCCTAAATATTAATTCAATGAAGTGAACACTACAAGGTGACGCTCAATTTCCAAGATTTCAAATTGATTGTTTTGATCTTATAGTATGAAATAAGATGTTTGTAGCTTCAAACTTGCTATCAAATTACATGAAATGAACCATGCATCAAACTTTATGCACACTTTTGCGTTGAACTTGGAAAAGCATGTAATATGTCATGCAATAATATCATCAACAATGTTAAGTCATTGGCCTTATAAATTGGTCTTAGGATTTTTGTGAATCAATAGATAATGTGGTTGGGACATACGTAATGATTACACTATAATTGATTGTGAGTTTGATTCACCATAAATCCACATTGAATGTTATGCATTATAACCAACTTATTTAAAAAGGGGTCATTGATTAATTAATCATCAAAACTTGTTGGTACTTGGGGTGTCAAACATTGATAAAGGGTTGGGTAACCATGTTACTTCTATTATGAAGATCAAAATAACCAATTCCAAAATGAAACCCTTTTCCCTTTAACTTGAAAAACCATTTAATAACATGGGAATGACAATATACATGTTTCTTCAATTTGATATATATCCATATAATAGCCTATAGTTATATCCATTTTGAATTTCAAATGAACTTCCAAGACAAACATTATACTCAAATGAAAACAACATTGGACAACTAGTGTCATCATCCAAAGATAATATTGGAGTTGCCTTCAAAGAAGGAAATACCATATGCCATTCTTACAATGTAAAGAAAAAGGTTGTTAATCATGACAACTTCAAGTAAACTTTGATTATAAGGAATAGGGTGGCAATGTCCATAGTTTGTATAGAGTTTGATATATAATTCAAGTTGTTTAATTGGGTTATATGTATTTTTGGACATAAGAGAGGAGTTCAAATAGTTAATTTATGGGAGGCTTAAAACAAAACTATGTGTTCAAAGTACAATCAACTCAATGTTAATGAAATATAATCGATACATATGTGGATTGTTAATGAAGTCATTACCATTATATGTTGGAGGGCACATAGGTCACAAGATCCAGAGGATGATCCAAATTTTTCAACAATGAATCCAACTTGGGAGGACTCATTAGATGAAGGTATTGTTGATGAACAAGGGAAACTGGAATCCAATGCAAAGGTGCAACAAGCCAAGTTGCAAAATGCCTTGAATGCAATTGCTAATGCAAATAGTGGTATTTTTATTGGAATTAACGATAGCATTGCTGCTAGACGATGGAAAAATGCATATTTGACCATTAAAAAACTTTTGGTATGCCTCTTTAATACAATCACTATTGATTTTTTATTTTTATTGTTACATGATTTGTTTAAACACAATAAATGTTTTAAAATTTAATTCTTCAAAATTTAACCCATATTAATTATATTTTTTAATGGAGTAAAGTTCTTAACACAATGAAAAATTATGTCCATCTAAACTTAGACTAATGGAAGAACACTTTTCAATATTTAAAAAAGTTTTATATGATAATGGTGACTCTTCCATTCATGGCAAAAATGTGTTCAACTCACACCATTTGACTACTAATCAAGATCTTAATGAATATATTTGTTGTTATGTAAAAAGATATAATGTTTAAATTTGAAAATGAAGATATCAATTTTCTTTCCCAAGTTTTTAGTTAAATTACTAATGTTCATTAGGTTATGGATTCACCAACTAACTAGTTACATTCTTAGATCATGGGAATTCACATACAATGAATCAATGGCCTCCAAATTCCATGTTCATAATCATTGATCATGTCAAAAATGTAGGTCACACATTTTTTGTGGAGTTAATACATAAAACTATTGAACAAGTTGTAGGGAAAAAATAGAGCTTTGAAAATAATGTCAAACCTATCAACTTGCAATCAATAATGGCATACCAAAAATTCATTATTAAACTTATCTTATCAAGGAATACCTTTTGATAAAATATTGTCTTACAATTTTTTACTTTATCAAAATAGATGTTATCTAATGTAGTTGCAAGTCTATTCAAAAACCTTATATATTTTTTGGCAAAACACCTCCACCATATTGAATTTCATAACTCACTAAAATTGTTTATGAAGTTTGGACAATTCATGTTCATGTAATGATTGTAGGTATTACGACGATGGGAAAAACATAGTAGCTTAGGGCCCGGAGCAGATTTGGCTGGGGTTTCATTAGGGTTTTTCAAAGTTGATCACCCAATGCGAAAGTTATTGTTTAAGAAAGTATATACTCAGTATCCTACCATGTTTGGTCCATAGATTATATGAAAAATTAACATGGTCATAAACAATTATGTAAATGTTTTCATAAACCAATTTTTTTTCATAAATATACATCTACATACATAATAAGTTATGCACCACTATGTCAAAAGTTAATTTTGGAAAAAAAGAAGTCCACTATTAGGTTACAATATATTTTTTCCTCAAAAATATAGTTCTCAAAAGGTTTCATATCATAAAATGGTTGAATACATATAAGTTTTGTGAAGTTATGAGTTTGAAATCTATAAATATATTCATTTTTCTAACCATTCAAATTTTGTCATATTATCTTAATTTCACAAGCCCTTGCAATATATGTGCATGGCATGAGAAGTTAGCTTTTACATTTATCAACTTAGCCATATAAGGTGGATATGAATATTCACAATCATAATCCCTTTGTTTTGCATCATAATGCTTTTTTTCTTTTTTTTAAGCTTTTAGAACAAGGATGAAATATTATTGAACAACATATGAATAAGTCCATCAAATAAACTATTTTTCCATTTATAGCTTCTAGACTATTCAACCCATTAATATAACATGTTCATATTAATAAAATCATTTCTAAACATATGTACATTATTGCAAAGTACGTAACCAACATCTTGATATTATTTTTATGTAAAATAATTTTGATACATGATTTCCTTTACTTACATGCAGAAAGGCTGAATATGTTTTATTTTTAATAATAATTTGTCATTTGCTTGTACTTATTCTCATAAGTACACAGAAAGGAATAATTGTGGACAAAAGTATCCTCAATGTAGTAGACATCATAATCACATTAATCTACACGTAAGAATCCCAAAATTTATTTCCTTTCATCATGTAACATTTCCAAGGAACACCAGAATTGAAAGTGGATCATTGAAGACAAAAAAAAAAAAAGATGACATAAATGACATGTTTTTGTGACCTTAGGTTTATGATTGTATTATAAATTGATTTTTTATTGTTATCTTAACATGTGTTAATAAATGCTTAAGTCAAACTTCATGCTCATGATCTTGATTTTGAATACCCTAATGTTGATTCAGAATGGAGTGTCTTGTAAGAATTGTCATCTTGGGTTTTGTTAAAGGGCCTACTTCATATCTACAAAACAACTACAATAAGCTTGATTTCATTATTGTCATCGACTCTTGGTATTAAACTTATCATATTGCTTTTAGATTTTTGAGACTTGGGTTGCAAAAGAATCACAAAACACATACCTAACTTGGTAGAATCACAACTTATATAGAACACCTATGATCCTACGTACAAAATTTTCAACCTTGTGTTGTCTTGTTCGAATTAGTAAAATTTTTAACTCATTTTTAATTGGTTTTTTCATAGGGTTCACATTTATAAACGAAGTTATGGTGAAGATGGGTTTTTTCGATTTGCAATTTTTCGAACATTTCGAGCCTTGCTAGCATTACGTAAATTTGCATTTATCACAAATGTCATTGTAAGGAACCTATAAGAAAAAAAGAATTGAAATGCTCAAACTTGAGCTATTGTATTTGATCATACACTTTAACAAAATTAGTGTTTTACATTAATGAAGATCATGAAACCGTTGTCTTGAGTTGAATGTTGTCCATCATCCATATACCCTATGATAATTTAAAACAATCAAGCTCATATTATAAATGATCATGTCACTTTCAACTAAGAAATAGGTTTTCAAAATCAAAATTGATGATATTCTAATTTGTAAACATCCGATACTTTCAAGACATATATTATTTCTTGCAAGAATCCACATGCATGATAATTATTGATATCGTGTATTTAATATTCTTCTTTTAAAATGCTTGTTAACTTTATAACATATATATTATTGTGCACATTTTGTTCTTGTAGGCTATTATGGATGCAATCCAAGGGGCTTTTGCTCCTTTAGCCAATGTCCTTCTTTTTATTGCAATTATCCTTGCATTTTATGCACTTGTGGGTGTTCATACTTTTGGTGGTCTATTGAAAGCAAGGTGAGTAATTTGAGTTAATGTTGAAATTGAATTTTTTTCCAATTAATGTATATTTTCAATAAAAATTTTGGACATTAAATTACCAAACTCCATTAATTTTGAGAAATATATAAAATTAATTAATCTTTCATGCATCTTATTTATATTAGTACATGCACACAATTTACTAATACAAGATAAACTTTTTAAATGTTATTTTTACCCAAATAATCCATCTAGTGTTATCGTAATTGATTTGGTCTTTTGCAAAGGTGTGCACGAAGAGCAGATAACCAACCCTCATATCTTAATGAATTTTGTGGTGTCAATGGTGTTGAAAAATCTTGTGATAATGATTCTACGACTTGGACACAATCACCAGGGCTTCAAAACTGCAATTTGGTAATTGAAAATATTATTCAATTTTACATGAATTTTAAGAAATTGGTATAGTTATGGAAAAATGATTGCATGTTATTCATGTGCATCCTCATCCTTTAATTCTATGTTTGGTAAACAAAAAATCTCACACAACAAGGATGCCTTCAAAGTCACTTCATTTTCAACAAAAGAAACCATTTTTTTGGGCAAATTTTTGAGAGTAAAAAAAGGTTGTGAACCATAATTTACATATTATATAATATAATATCTAGTCATATTGTACTTGGCATAGATTATGATTCAAGGAATGAAAAGGGATTTGAATTTGATAGATATATAAAAAGATATATAAAAAGACACAATGATCCTATTATGGATGAATTATGTTTGCTTGGAACAAATAAAGTGCAACCTAATTGTTGGGAGTAAATTGAACCCAAATGGATTTTGAGTTCCTCAAATTTTTAGGCTAGAAGTCATCTTGGGAATATTAGTGACCTTGCAACTTAGCATTGATAAAACAACTAAAGCCCACGTCTCAAATGAGACAATACTTACAAAATAGGGAGGGGGATTTCACGATCAAGTTCATTAGTTGTAACGAGTGACAAAAACTTTGGTTGATTTAACGCATTTAATGTAACTTGGTTCTTTTTACATTAAATTGAAAACATAGCTCTAGATTATTGCATTTTCCCTCAATTTAAATTTTATCAACATAATATGGGTTGAATACCTTCTTAGGTAGTCACAAATTTAAACTATAAGTTGGATAACTTAATTAATGTTGAGTATACCATGCATTAATACTATCTTTATTTTTTTAATTGTAGACTTTTGGTAACCCGAATTGGGGAGCAACAAATTTTGATAACTTTGCATATGCTATTTTGACTATATTTCAGGTTTGTTAATATGCAACTTATATTTAACAACCTTTTCCAACATTTATATGCATCATTCAAATTATGACAACTATGGAACAATTACAAACTTGTGCATTTTTTGAGGCATATCATTTATTCATACTATATAATGTCAAAAATAATTTCAAAAAATGTAACAAGGCAACCTTAATTTTCTTGATCATATTTTTTTGCATTTTACACGTATTTAGTATTTATAAAATTGGTTTAATGTATTTCAAAATATCTTTTAATTGATCTTGTTTTGGACATGATATTTAAAGAAAATTGCAAGCCAACTTCAATCATAACAACATGAATGTAACATTTGAAATTGACATTCAACATATTGAGTTTACTAAAAACTACTTGATGTATATGAATAAAAATTGATTAATTGGTCAAGGCCAACATTTGTGTGATTTCTTTGCATCAAATCAAGTACAATCAATCATAAACACTACAAGTTGAAGAACATCCAATGTCAATAGCATAATAATTAACATTCCTATGAAAATGACACAAAATGAATCAACTACAAATTACTTCCTATCACGATGCAACCAAATGCCATTGGCATTAAGCCAATAACATCTTAAATTGGAAAATTGTATATCATGATTTTAACCCAAAGCAATAAACATGTTTAGCATTGTAATTGAATTAGTTGGTTTTGTAACCAAAGTTGATTTTCAACAATGCAAATATTAATATATCAAACATTAGATGAAAGTAAATTAAAAATTTGAAACGTGGAAGACACATTCAAGTATGTCTTGTGTAGTTGGAAATCTAACACGTGATATACTTTGTAATAATAGGTCATCACACTTGAAGGATGGTCTTTGGTTATGTATAGCACTGCTGATGCAGGGGGCAATCTTGCACGTACATATTCAGATTTGATACTTAATAACCTAAACCATTTAATTCCTAGCACAATTACATAAAGAAAATTATGCTAAGATCATGGTAGATACATTTCATATATCTTTTTTTCTAAATCTATCAATTAACGTCTTGGTTTACATTCCAATAACATGTGTCTTCAAATTTAATTACGGTTTGAAAAACCTAATTCAAAAACATTGGTTTTATCTTGAGTTTGATATTTTTTTAAGTTACATTTGTATTCAATTGTCATGAAAATTTCAAAATTTTACAATCTAGATGTTATATTTGTGTGAGATGTGGTTATCTTGGCTAGTGATCATGTTTGACATTCAAGCACACAATATATTTACATGCATTACCAATTCTAATATTAGGATAATTCTATTTTGAGAAAAAAATTAGGAATAAAATAGTTTAATTTAGTAATCACATAAAACATGACTTTTTAGAATAAGATAACAAACAACTTACCAACACACATCATCCCCTTTATAATATTAGTTGAAATCATTGTTGGCATTAGAAAAAAAAATTCTCACAAAACTTGAAATGAGACTATTTGTGATTGGTTGAACATACCAAAGCTCCAGAAAATAAAATAAAATTGCAATTGAATTTGTATGTGTGATATGGTTGCATTTTTCCACTATATAGTTTTTTTTGGTCATTATACTTGACTAACATGTTTAATTTTGTTAGTTATTAACTAATGTACGAAATGCCATTTTTTTGTACGAATTTGCAAGATTTTTTTGTTTAAAATTTGATTTTGTTTTGTGCCAGGAATATATTTCATCTTTTTGATTATCATTGGGAGTTATTTTTCAGTGAACATTTGTGTTGCTGCAATTAGTGGTGTTTTCCTTCGTGTGCGACATGAACATCAGGTTTGCCTAGAATGTACACTACTAGTACAATGTTGATCGATAATATGACACAACATAAATATAAACAATTATATAGGGTTGTGTGTCATAATTTATCCACATCACTATGTTTTGACTTTGTGATAGGCCAATAGTTGTTCAAACCACGTGAAGACAACAAACCTTTTCAAACACACAAATGTCTAAATTATTAATTATTACTTTAGCGATCATGCATTGTATATAGATATATTTATATGTTTATTTTGATAGGTTTTCCTTTCCCTAAATTTGAACAATATTCCATATAAGGGAGTTGGATAATTATGCATTTTTTCCATTTGATTCACCTTCAATAAAAACATGTTCTAAATCATTTACAAATTTTATAGAAAAAAAATAAAAAATTGGGGTCGTATATATCATCACAACATCTAGGGAAAAATGATTTCTACAATTATGCACATTATTGGAAACTGCATAGTTATTCATATGAATGTGTATCCATCATATATTCCACGAAATCATGTGCATAATGAAACATTTGTTTGTGATTCCTTTCCCCCAATTAAGAAATTTGGGATAGGACAAATTATGTATTCAAATGCAAGCATGTCAACCACCATAGAATACAAAGTGAATTTCGTTGGAAACAAATTAAAAGTTTATTTCTCATCATTTACCCATTGATAATACATTTTGCTAATTGGCTTAGAGAAATAGTGACTCAAAAGTTATCAAAATGGTATATATAGCTATTATAATATTTCTAACATCATTTTACATGTTGCAGATACTTTTGAAACGACATAAAAAAGAAAAGAAATTTTCTTTCCATAATGCCATTGTGTTGGCCAACCTTCTCAAAAATGTTATCCACACCGATGATGCAAAATTAACATTGTTAGAAACCATCAAGCATCGAATTATGTTATATGAACAACGTGTGATAAGATTTGTGAAACAAAATACCATGAAATTCACAAAATCTTTTCAAAATGTTCCTTCTTTCAAAAGATCATTTAAGAAAGGAACGCCACTTAATTCACAAGAAGAGGATGATGAATATGATGTTGATGATGAAGAAAATGAATATGGATTGTCACTTGAAAAGACCAAAAAAAAACAACTTAGAAAGAACTTTAGTCGTTCTTTAAGTCGAACTGAAACCTTTCAACATAGTGTGTCTCAAAATGCACGTTATGCAACCCAAAAATTGAATGAGACAATTCAAGGCATTGTCAAAAGTCGATTCTTTAGATATTATGAATTGTCATGTATTAGTATCAATTTTGTCATCCTTTGTAATTATAAAGCAGATATGTCAACAACTCTAACTTTGCAACTTTGTATCCTAAATGTCAATATGAACTTTGTCCAATAGATAATGTTTTTATTGACAACAACGAATGTGCACATTGTAAAAATGACGGAAGGTAAAATATGATACCAAGTTTAACTTTTTTTTCTTAAATCATAGCTAAATTTATGAAAATTGGATAAAATGTCTTGTTTGAAAACTTATATATTAACAGACGTGTTGGAATTCTTCATGCTTATAGCATTTGGGGTGGAGATGACTTTACGTATTATGGCTCATGGATTTAATGCCTATACTAATGATAGTAAGTTTTTTTGAATGAGAATCAGCTTTTATGGTATATTATTTCAATTTATGCATGTGCATCAAAATATTAACTATATGAAAGGTTTTGAACTTTAATTTATTAAAAACATAATTTGAAATGCTCATCCAAATATCAACAAAGAGGTTTTGAAATTCAATTAATATTTATACTTCCACTAATTTTTTTCAAACATATTTGAATTTTTTAGTGAATTCAAAAACAACAAAAAAATGCATGGGGCTTCATTGGAGTGGTTACTAAAAGCTTGATTATTTTGTAATAATTTTTTTTGGAACAGTTATGAACGTATTGGACATCATTGTGGTGGTTATATCATTTATTGGATTAATTTCAAAAAAAATTCCAAACATTTCAGTTGTGAGATTGTTGAGATGGTTCCACCATCCCAATGTGAAGATTGCATCAATGGATTCACCATTACCATTGGTGAGTGATACATATGTGGTTATATGTAAATATAGTTTTTAAATGTGGGCACAATCAAACTAGTTATCAAAATGAATCATATTTAAAAGTTGACAATTGGGTATGTGGTGTAATTTGAACAATAAAGTAAAATAATAATAAATTCACATGCACTTTTTGGGTGTTAACATGATAATAAATAAATTGTGGTATAAGGTAAAAAGTTATCCAAAAATATAGGTTGTAGTGAAACATTTCAAATTAATGCCTATCCATTTCACTTAAATTAAATATGGAACCCCATATTTGGAATCCTTCATCTCAACTTATTATACCTAAAAGGCATGATTGTGCCAAAATAATTTTCCCTTTGAAAGGTGTGTTCTACCTAGTTGCCCTAATGAGCTCCTTGGTTGATCAATCCTAATGTGTCATTCAACCCAAATAATAGTATCATTTAGTTGAACAAAATTGGATAATCCATCTAAAAAAATGAATTCCTTCAAATTAGAAAACTGTGTCATAAGATGTAATCCTTTCATGTTTTATAATTGGTACATTCATCTTAACAAGGAATATGAATTTTATAATATTAATGGCATGAAATTTCAAGTTCCACTTGTGAATGTGTCTTCTTCTTTTGGATTATTGCCTCATTTATATGGGCATTCTTTGATTGTAGCATTAACAACCTATATATAGGGATAATTTAATAGGGATTTTGAAATTCGTACTTATGATTCCACAAGTTGAATGATTGTCGACCTTGTAAAAATATTTGGAAAATGTAACTTTTTGTTAAACTTCTAGATGACTATTGTCACACATTGATCAAAACTTGTTGGAATGGAATTTTTTTTGAGTCATAACCACCATTTAAGTTAGTAGTTATACATTATATCTAACATTGTTCCATTAAAAAAAAAGTGATATGAATACATAAATGTATAAAAGGAAGTTTCTACATTATATGGTGACCTTCGTTTATATTTTAAGTACAAAATAACATTATAGTTTAAGTTTGATACATCTTGTTAAATATTCCATTAATGTGATTTTCATGTACTAGAATAACATTAGATTTATTATTTGAAATTAACATCACATTCAAGGAAAAATAACTTTTATCTAGTGTAATTATTCCCCCCAAAGGTTTTAAGTTATTATCATGTGTACATGAACATGTGTAGCCAATATGCATTAAAAGCCTCAAAGATTTAGGGAGTTTACTATTCTTTTTCATTATAATATTGATCGTTTATGGAATAATTGGCATGCAATTATATGGAGGTGAATTCCAAAATTTTCCCGAAGGTTACCCAAGGGAAAATTATGATACATTTTTATCATCAATGTTAACTTGGTTTACTATCACCACTAGTGAGAGTTGGGTTGATCAAATGTGGAACGTTATGCGACCTGAAATAACTTATAGGTTTGAGATTTATCCATCAATATCCCATGCAATTCATACAATTGTTTATAGCATAATTACTTAAGTAAACAAAAATTTCAGATGTATATATTTTTAATATGTAAGAAGTTGTTTGATGTTCATGATGGGAAAATAAAAGTCATTTAGTAAATGTATGAACTAAAAACATGATCATGTAACAGGTGGATATCACCATATTTGTTTGTGTTTTATTACATCCTTACTGCATACATTGTTATTGACCTTGTCATTGCAATCGTACTTGAAAACATTGAATTTACAGATAATAGAAAAAAATTAATTCAAAAGGTATGTGCATTTACATCCACATAATTTAAAATTTTGAATTAAAGTAAAATGATGCCATCAATATAATTGATTTGTTTCAATATATATATATATATATAATTATTTTATTTATTTTTGAATTGCACCATGTGTCAAAAATGTATAGATTTTCAAATGCAACAAAATGACACATAAGCTTATTTTGAAATAGTATAAAAAAAGTTAAATCAATATAATTAATTCAAGTTGCATTACATGTAGCGTCAATATATAAAATATATGCAAACACAACATCAACGAATTTCATCAACAAGAAGTGGAGATTGGTTAATTAGTGCCATGGAGGGAACACAAGTTATCATGAGAAACTTGTCTAAAAGTTTTAGTACAATTGCTCCTAATGCCATGAAAGTGAAACACGTCAACATTCCAATTACAAGTGGTTCATTGATCCCATTTGAAACCAATATTGACATTTCAGATATGGCACAACAAACACCAATGTTAAAACAATTGGATAAGCCTACATTAGAAGAGCTAAACATGCCAAAAGTTATTGAACACAATACCATTTTAGAGCTCACAGATATGGAAGCTCCTAGTATGGAAACAAGATTGGCAAAATCAACAATGATTTCCAAAGAAGAATTCTTAAGTATGATAAAAACCCAAGAACAACAAACATGTTCAATATAATGCATAATTTTTAATGTTCAATTGTAATAGTGTTCCATAAGTTGAAACATCATTAATATGTTACTCCTCAAATATTATAATAACATAAAATATAATTGCACAACTTGAAATGTTGCATTTAAGAAAGTGGTGTATCAAAAGTGGTTGGATATTTTGATTAATGGCTTCTTTGAGCGTATATTGTTTTGTATTTTCCATTAGTAGACTTTTCTATCACATTTTATATAAACAATATCAAGGGCATGACTTAATGATTCTCTATCCTTGTTGTGCATGAATGCCATCACATTCCAAATAATTTGGACATGCAAAAGAGTCAAATGAAAAACTCAAATATCTTAGTGGCTCTTCCATGACTAGATCTCGTCATTTGAGTACATATGTTCCAGAATCGAATTTCAAATTAGAAAAAGGAAAGCCACGAAGGAGAAGCCTTAGTGATATGTTTGGTATACGATGGCAACCATTAAAAACCAATACATTTCAAGAACATTCCAATCAAGCTGCATCACGAACACTTATTGGAGCTGGATATTCGAGAAATTTAAATTCAATCCAAGAAAATGGATTAAACAATACAACTCTTCAAACAGCAATATTAACTTTAGTGGAAGACCTAAACCACTCTTCTGAAACCATTAACTATGTTAAGGAAGAATTAACAAAACCATCTGCAATAGCGCCAATGAAAGAAAATATTTCAAAAGGGAAAGGAAAATCATTGGACAAGGAAGAAATGACAAAACTTGGTGCTACAGAACCTCTATTAGGATCACAATACAAAAAGAAACAATCATTCATTCTATCTGACTATGAAGGGATGCAAGAAAAATTTGCTGAAACACCTTGGTATTTGTCAAGTTCATCTTTGTTTATCTTTTCAAAAGGTAATGTGTTCCGTAAAGTTTTGGTAATTTGTGTCGAATCAATATGGTATGGTCGATTCATCATGTGTTGTTGCATATTAAGCGTTGTTGTTTCAATACAAACAAATACAACTGGTGTTGTCACCCCTAAACAATTGGCCACATCTGACCACATCCTTTTTGGGGTATTCAACTCTCCATTCCCAACTTTACATATTCCTATCTACATATAATCAAGTTACAACATTACATAAGGTTCAAATTTGTAGAATATTATATATATATATATATATATCATCATCATCATCATCACTTATTAGAACCCTATGGCTAGTAAAAAAAATCTAGATATAAATAATGTTCTTTAGTAGTTAAATAAACATTTTAATTTTAATTAAAACTTCGTTTTCAAAACGTGAGAAAGAGGATAAAATAATGGTAAAGGAGATGGAGGTTTATCAATTTAAGATTATCCCCCCCTCCCTCTTTTCATTTCCCTCATATGTTTCCATATGATTTCCAATAGTTCATCATTATTTATGTCAATCTCAATTTTGATTTTACTATATAACATGGACATTAAAAGGGACATGTTATTGTGCCTTTTCATGTAATTAAAAAAAATTGAAATAATAATTATCTGAATTACATACATCAATATGAACCACTTGAAACCATAAACTTTGAATAAATCTGAAAAATAACAACACTATGACAAAAATATGGATCTTAATTATAACCATGACTATGTTCATAATCATATAAGACATCAGTGATTACACGATTGCATTGTCAACTCAAACTTGTTGTGTTGGGATATGGGGTTTATGGATGTTACCAATTTTAGAGTTATTATTATCATTTAAAATCATATATATTCTGTACTTATGGTTGTCACATGTACACAATCATATAGGCCATGTCAAATACAACATCTTCAATAGACTATAATCATGTAGGTCAATGTCATTCAAAGGAATTGAACTCCTCACCTTTTCAACTATAGTAAACCAACTCCTTGACCATATGAATACCCCTTTCACTTGTGACAAATAATGTTATCGCATAAATTTAATCACTTATATTTTATTTTTACACACCATCATTATTAAAAAACGTGTGCATAAACCATTATAACCAACCATCCATTTCAACTTTTGGTGGTCTTCACATGACACAAACCATTCATGATTTTGTTGAGTGGGCAAATCCCACTAGAAATTCACCAAAGTGGTCATGTAGCAGGAAGCAATGGTGGTTTAGGAAATTTTCTGCTTGAAATGCCTTTAGGCATGTTGAAAATATTCCATTCCACCTTTTCAAACTGCTTGGGTGGGTTTTCCTAGTGGCCATTCTAGGCATTGTGCACAAGGTTAACCACCTTACAAGGTAAGCAAGTAATATAGTTAAGTTATACCTAGGATAAAGTAATCAATTTATACATAGGTTAAGTAAAATAGGATATGTATTTCAAGTATGTGTATTATAACCTATAATGAAGTTAGGTATATCATAATTTATACATATAAGGTAAGTGCATTATAGCCTATGTACCAAGGCTAAGTATTAGTATATGATTTTTTATGTACATACCTAGGTATATAATGATTTATATGTATGTTAGGGTAGGTTAGGCCTACTTAATTACATGTAGTTAGCCTAAATATAACCTAACTTATACACCTAGTCTATACATACTTAGGATATATGTATTTAATTTATATGTACATAACATCTACATACCTACTTTATACATACCTAGCCCTACATATAATCTACATTACCTAAATACCTTACCTTACCTTCCTTATACCCTACATATATGACTATGCCAAAACTTAACATTTATATTGGGACAAATATGGCTATTGACCATTTTCTAGTTATATACTCATATATGCCATGTTTTTGTGCCTAGTTGTATTTATGTAACCCTGGATATGATTACATGATTAAAAGTTTTCATGGATAGGATTATGTGACTAAAAATCTTTTTCATGAACACCACATAATTATTTAATAATATACAATTTGAAAGATTAAAATTTTGTGAATTAAAAGGGAAAATAACTATAAGGTAGACATATGTATATACTTAATAAACATATTATAAGTTTGTAGATGATCAAACACATAATTAATGCAAAAATAAATTATTAACATTTTATAAAATTTAGAAAATTTGCCTTAAAGTCACTAATTATTTAATGTGAATTTATGGATTGTGGTTAGAAAAACATTTGGGGGAATTTTTTTGGGGAAAAAAATCCCCAAAAATGGAAAACAATGCTAAAGTTTTTGAAACCATAAAATTAAATAAAAATTGATGCTTGGAATACAATTGAAACATTCAAGTTGGGACTTTTACACAAAGGTTTATTTACATGAATATCTTCTTTCAGTTTTTTAACATTAAATAATGAAATATATTCTTATTAATGATATCCAAAGAGTTTTAAAAAAAATCCACATGCCCTAAAATGGCATTGTTTTTCATGTGTATGTGTGATGGGTAGCAAATAATATAAAATTTGATCTTTATTCATTTATCAAAATATTTGGTCATACAACTTGGAATTTTTTAATAATTTATATTAATCACATTTAATAAACTGGAAAAGAACATTAAAAATAAGATTAAAACCTACTACTCAAAATGTGTGTAAATTAATAACTATGACATTTAAATAATTTTAGTTTTTTTTGTAAATAATATTATGTGTCTCATAGATAACATATTTTATTTTAAAATATTTTTTATAACTACAAAAAAAAAACATTTATACAATTTGTATTGATTCATTATATTTTTGAAAGGTGGGGGAAAATACACACATAGATATATACCCAAATAACTATGTTGATTTTAAATATGTTTATTTACAAATCATTTTATGAAAAAAGATCCTTCAAGATATCATTGTTGTTCAAATGTATGAAATTGTGAATATGCATTTTCAATGAAATTACTTGACATTTTAGTTTTAAATTTTCATAGATGTGTAAATCTTGGAAAAATCTTTAAGAATGAAATTTATTTATTTTCATTTGGACAAAGAAAAAAGTGTTTGTTCACAACACTTTCTTAATGAGTTTGTAAGATGTGATGAAGTGAAGTTTGTTAAAAAGCTTGGATGATTCAATCCTAAAGTTTGTATACGTACCCATCATTTTTGTATTTTAGAAGTCGATGACATTGGTGTGTAAATTGAACATGAATCCATAGGACGAAAAGCTTTAGATGATGTAAAATATTGTCCAATCTTAAAACTATTTCTACATTGTTGATCTGATTTGCAAAGGAATGACACATTCAGGTGTTTTGTCTTGACATAGCTATGAAATGCATTGCATATGGTTTTTTATTTGCACCGGAAGCCTATCTTGGTGATCCATTCAATTTCATTGATGTGATGAATATCATCTTCAACGGTGTTAGTTATGTACCGTATCCCACACGTTTCGTGGCATACACGGCTGCTCCAAAAGTTAATATCATTAACGGACTACGAGCTACAAGGTTTATACCTCGAATCCCCGGGCTAAGGTTATTGTTCGGCACTTTGTTTCGAACCATTCCTTCGGTGATATCTATATTCTCGTTTACCCTCGTCATTTTTTTCATTTTCGCCGTCATTGGCGTACAACAATTTCGATCCCGATTCGCGAGTTGTACCGATACTACCGTCATGAATCATGCGGAATGCGTCGGGTTTTATTGGAATGATGTCGGGCTTTTCAATTCTCGAGTGTGGATGAATCAATCGACGTTTCATTTCGATAATTTTGCGAATGCAATGTTTTCGTTGTTTGTATTGTCGACCACCGACAATTGGATTAATTACTTTCTTCATACGGCGATGGACATACCCAAAGTAATGAACAACAACCCCAAAAGGAACGATTCTCCGGCGCATGCACTATTTTTTGTTGTTTTTATTGTCATAGTAAATTTTCTTGTAATGAGAATGATGGTCGGATTCTTTATAGACCAATTCGGCCTTACTTCCGGCAACAAACTATTGACCGAACGTCAAAGATTGTGGAGAGACATGAATCGAATCATACAAAAAATGAAGCCTAGACGGACACCAAAAGCACCTAAATTCTTTGTTAGGGCCCAATGTCACAAATTCGTACATTCCAACAAATTTCAAACCGCTATGGTGTTGATCATTCTTGGGAATTTTGCATTTACCGCATCCCAAAAATATAATTCACCTCTTACATATAAAATAAACACAATTCAAGCAACATTTGTAGGCATTTATATTGTAGAAGCCATTTTCAAACTTATTGGAAATGAGGTATGGAATATTATGTTTTTACTACATAAGTTTAGTTATATACGTTAAAAATATGAAATCAATCAATAATAATAATGGCCTTCATTAGTTCCATATTTTAATTTCCTAATTTCAATTAGATATGGTTTTTAAATTAGGAATCATAAATGGTCAAAATCATTGTTTGGATTTGATAATTGGCATTATTATCGTAATAACATTACGTATGTTATGTCGTTAAATCAAATTTCCATACCTCTATATATGATTGGTGCAGTTCCGAGATTGGATAAGAGAGTGGGTGAATTGGTTCGAATTGATTATCATACTTGGTTCCGGAGTGTGTTTGTTTCCAAGTCCCAAAGCGTCCACAAAGATATTAGCGGGGAAGATTTTCGACATTGTTCGTATATTGCGTGTAACCCGTTACATACCCTCACTCCATACACTCGCGAACACAATTTTGGTTAGCTTGCCTTCCCTCGTAAGCGTGATCGAATTACTTGGCATATCCATTTTTGAATTCGCCATTATCTTTGGAAATTCCTTTGAAAATATGGCGGCTGGCAATGGCATCGGCAATGACATCAACTTTCAATCTTTTAGTTATTCATTTGTGACAATCTTTCAGGTATCTAAAATAATAATAATAATAATAAAAATTTAAAATATAAATTGAAATTATGTTAAAACATTTTCCCTTAGCTAAAAATTTAAAAAAAAAACAAAAACATTATTTCAACATTTAACAATGGGTAAGTACATTTTTTCAACTCTAATCATCCCTACATTTTGCAAATGGGAAAAGATTAATCACGTAGTGTGTGTTATTAATCCTGGTATAAAAATAGACCTATTATTATTATTATTACCTAGTATGGGCCAAAATCCCTTAAGCTACTATAATCTATAATGAATCTAAACACAATATATTGGGAACCAAAAACTTCAAGTTGCATACCAACTAACTATATCCTCTTAGGGGAAAAAGAAAATGGAAAAAAGAAAATAAAAATTATATATATATATATAATTTTTAATTGTTTTTTTGGGGAACTTA
>Ga0209208_10000510_pt1 | contig 50829 bp, 44 predicted proteins | sample S1TSphfallax_3_FD_187694 | JGI IMG/M metagenome (GOLD analysis project Ga0209208, IMG submission 187694) | Host-associated microbial communities from peat moss isolated from Minnesota, USA - S1T2_Fd - Sphagnum fallax MG (SPAdes) (version 2) | ecosystem: Host-associated > Plants > Peat moss >... | reverse complement strand
GGGTTTGGCCCGCCTTACACATAGCTTTGATTTTACTTTACCTCAAGGAGAGGATCCCACGAAATTAGACATGACAGAAACTTTTGGCCTTAGCACACCTCGTCTTCATCCCTTGTGTGTACACCCCGAGGCACGACTTCCCAAACATCTCTATTTATAGTTCCACATAAGTCTTACCCATTCTTTCACAAGAAATTATGTAGGGTATTGGAAACAGCATAACCTACCTATAGGGAACATCAAACCTCCTTAATAGATTATGACTATATAAGTAACGACTTGGTCTTGAAGAATAATGTATCACTTTGAAGTGTATACACCAATAAATAAATTCAAATAAAAAATGCTTCTCTTATGAAATCATGCATGGTTGTAATATGGAAAACCAAATGTATCATTGTAAATGCCATCTATATATTCTATGATGATAATATAGTTTTCCAACTATTTGAAATTTTTAATCTGTTTGGTTTGCAATATTTGGATTTAGATTTGTTTTTTGAACTTTTCAACCATGTGCAAATGGTGTGAAGGAATAGTCAATTTAAAAAAACTATTTTTTACAACTTGTCTTATCCAAGTACACATGTCTTATGCAACTAAAAAATGTCACATGCAACATGTGATTGCATAAAATAAGTTGCAAAAGATAGTTTTTCTACTAATGAGTCTTTATGAATTTTAGATAAATTGTCAAATGCCCTAGCTTCAATTCTCAAACAATTAGAGATTTTTTTATTTTCTTAGGGTATAAGACAAATGTAAGTTATCACTAGGCCAAAATATGGCAAATATGATTACACCCACGATTGGGTTTGTAGTCATAAATGCCATTCATGACTACATGAGTCTATAGTGGACACATCGCTTATCCACTAGTTGTATTTTGTCCTAGTCCTAAGTGCCATTGAATATATTATATATTTCAATTTAATCTAGCCATTTGGTAGTTAGGTAGGTAGATAGGTAGGTTGGCCTAAGTAGGTAGGTAAGTAAGATCCAATTTAATTTTTGGTGACAAGCCTTTTTTTGTTGGCTCATCACAAGTAATATTGGCACTTTGAATATATTTAATGCATGTATTGTGTATAGACCAATACTTTTTCACCTAGTTATATAATTTCCAATGTTGAACTTGTTAACAAAGGATATTATGAGATAAATTTAAAACATTATCTCACATCATCCTTTCTCACATACAAAAGTACCCAATTTTGACCATTATTTTTTTCATAATTTGTCCAAATGAAATAAATAAACTTCATTCTTAAATATTTTTCCAAGATCTAAACATCTATTTTTAAAATTAACAAAAATATCAAGTAATTTGACTGAAAATGGATTTTAATCTTCATTATTTCATACATTTGAACAATGATGATTTCTTGAAAAAAATTATTTTATTTTTTCATAAAAAAATTTGTAAATAAATATATCTAAAATCAACATGGTTATATATATAATTTTCCCCACCTCTTCAAAGTATAATGAATCTATAAAAATGGTATAAATGTTGCATTATATTTATTTCTAATTTTAAAAATATTTTTAATTAAAATATGTTATTTATGAAACACACAATATTATTTTCAAAATTTTAAAACTTTATACATAGTATTAAAATTATTTAAATGTCATTAGTATTTATATACTCTTTTTTCATAATTTTTATCAAATTTTAATGTGAGTAGTAAAATTTCATCTTATTTTTCAATTTTTTAAATGCAATTTAATATATATAATATGTAAAAATTCCAGGTTGTATGGCCAAATATTTTGATAAATTACTAAAGATCAAATTTCATATTGTTTACTATCCATCACATGGAAACATGAAAAATGATGCCATTTTTATTTCTTTTGAAATTAATTGGATATCATTAATAAGAATATATTTCATTATTTAATGTCAAAATTTCACAAAAGATATTCATTTAAATAAACCTTTGAGCAAGAGTCTCAACTTAAATGTTTAAATTATATTCTAGGCATCAATTTTTTATTTAATTTTTTGGTTTCAAGAACTTTGGCAATTTGTTTTCCATTTTTTGGGAACTTTTTCAAAAATCAAAAAAAATTCCCCCAAATTCATTTTAGCCATTATTCAAATATTCACATTAAATAATTAATGATTTTAAGGCAAAATTTCTAGAAATTATAAGGTATTGGTTATTTGTTTGTGCATTGATCATCTACAAATTTATAATATGTTTACTAGGTATGTATAGACACATTCTAGTTATTTTCTCTTTTAATTCATAAGTTTTTAATGTTTCAAATTGTATATTATTAAATAATGATATGGTGTTCATGAAGATGTAGTCTTATCCATGAAAACTTTTAGTCATGTAGTCATATCCATAGTTAGAAAAATACAACTATGCACAAAAACACAGCATATATGATTATATGACTAAAAATAGTCATTAGTCATATTTGTCCTAATCATAAATGTCAAATTTTGGCATATTATATAATGACTCATTTTTTTGTGGATAAAACATATTTTATTTTTAGCCTAGAAGTGCCTAAGTTAACTTAAGTTAGGTTAGTAAGTAGTATAGGTTAACAAATTAGTTCATCTTCAATCAACCTAAAGAAGTCTAATAGGTCTAGGCTAAGTTGATAAGTAGTAAGTAAGGTGGCTAAGGTTAATTAAAAGCTAAATATTTTGAGCTTTATAACTTTGTGTTAATATAATTAATATAAAATAATGTGGTAAAAAGGTAGGTAAATAAATGATAGGCCTAAATTAGCATAGATACATATATGTGAACCTACGTGAACCTAGGTTATATTTTAGGTGAGCCTATGCTAGCTTAAGTAGGCCTTGGTTTGCATAGATTTGGTGGTTAGGTAATTTAAGGGTTATGGTATGGGTTATGTAGGGCCAATGTATGTAAGGCTATATATAATTAGGGCTTATCTAGGCCTACATAGCCTTTACATAGGACTAAATAATTTGTATTTAAGCCTACATAACCCCCACATAGCCTTTACAATATATAACCCCAATAATATTGGCCTAAGTATGCCTAAGTACCCTTATGTACCCCCTAGCTATACATATAGGCCTACATAACCTTGAATAGCCTAAATAGCCATGCCCTACTTAGCCCCTATAAAGGCCCATATGTAAGCTTAGTTAGGTAACTATTACATTGACTTTACCTAGGCCTACATATTGTGCATAACCCCTATATAGCCCTACATAGTTCTTAACTATGCTTAGACACAATCTTACATAGCTTTACATAGCCACTACATATTTTTTACCTAGCCCTACATAGCCTAACATAGCCTTTATGGGCAAAAGCATGGTTAGGTGTTTCAAAAGTGGCATTTGAAAGTCCATAATCTAACACTAACGATTTTTTTATAGTTTTAACAATTATCAAACCATAAATCCTATAATTATCCCCAATGCTTTTAGTCATAAATATTAATAAATCAACTTATGAATATCCTTGAACATGTGATTGATAAAAAATCCATGCAAAAGATTAAAAAAGAATATGGCCCTTGTGAAACCCATACTTCTACAAACTTCACTTCACCATTTGCACCATCTATTCAACTAACATGTTTGCCTCAAGATGGTCTCGTGAAGTCATGTGATGATCAATTAGTGTTTTTTCACATATCTTTTGGAAATCCCCACATAATTTCGTACTTTCATCAATGATAACTTTAGCTAAAACCCCAAACCTATTAAGTACCTTGTTCAAAAATGCATATGTGGCCCCTTCACTACTATGATTCAGCAATGGCACCCTCCTTGACCACTTGGAAAAATGCCTGATCATAACCAAAACATATCAGTTATGTCGAGGTGTTAAACTCAATGGGCAGGAAAAATCCAAACTCCACTATTACCTAAGCCCCATAATTAGTAAGGGTTGTAGGTGAAGTGTAAGTGCATTGAAAGATATTCGAACTTGGTCACACACCATACACCTAAAAACAAACTACTAAACTTGCAATTACATCCTTCACCACCAATATTATGTATCGAACAAATTGTATGTCTGTTAGACCCCAAAATGGCCCAACTTTTCATGAGCACATTTCACAAGGTTTTCACATTGTTCTGGGCAAAACACAACCTTCACTTGTACATCCATCTACTCGTAGGAAGGAATTACCTTCCTATTTGAACCACTTGGCCTTATGCACAACATGTTCCTTTTCTTTGGGGTTTTGATCCAATCAAAACTTGACCTATTTACAAATATGCAATGATAGATGCATCCTCATAAATGTTTAAAATACCATTCCCTTCTAATTCCATGTTGGCGTCATGGGAATCCCCAACATCCACACCAATATGAAGTAAATCCCTTGGACACCCCAATAAGGTACAAAAGTATGCAGAGGCATGCCATCTTGGTATTGCTTCCAAATCCACATCACCATGCCAATGAGCTCGAGTGGTATCCTCCCCATTGGAACTTGGGTTCTGATTCAACCCATTAGCATTTTGATTAACTTTATTAAGCTTGTGAATTATATCAAAATCATATTCCTACAGGATAAGTGCCCACTTGGCCAACTTTCTTATGAGTTGATTTGATTCCATAAGGTATTTCAAAGGCTAATGATCGATAACCAAAATGAATGGGTTACCATGAAAATAATATCAAAATGATGAAATAACCCAAACAACTACAAGGCACTTTCTTTCATGTATCACTTGTACTTGGCCTTTGTTTTGTTGTTGGACTGATTAACATATGCCACCACAAACTCTTAACCATCATCATCAAATTGGGTAAGCATAGTTCCCAACCCTACAATGTTCTAATCAATGTGTAATTGGAACAATCATCTTTGGACGGGTTGCTTCAAAATGGGAATTGATGAAAACTTGGTCTTCAACTTTTGAAAGGCATGTTCTTGTGCATCATCCCAAATGAACTCATGGTCAATCTATGTCAATTGGATTAAAGGTTTGGCTATGCTACTAAAACGTTTCACAAACTTCCAATAGTAATTACACAAAACTAAAAAAAACTTGTGACCAACCAACATTTATAGGTTGGGGAACTCGTGAAATGGTTTCAACCTTGGCCTTTCGAACCCCAAATCCACCTAGATAGATCATGTGGCTCAGGTATTCCACCTAAGTATGAAAGAATTAGCACTTGCATGGATGAAACTTAATAAAGTTATGTTTCTTAAGTCTTCCAAACACCTATTGCAAATGATGCATGTGATCTCATGGGGTTAAACTAAAAACAATGATGTCATCAATGCAACATTTGGTAAAACTAAGACTTGCCAACATGTTATCCATAATTCTTTGAAATTTCGCAAGGACATTCTTCAAACCAAATGGCAAAAACCTCCATTAATCTAAACAATCTTTCCCATGAAGGCCAATTCCTTAAAATATTGTCTTGACCTTGTCACTTGCCTTCAATGGTATTTGATGGTAGCTAAACCTCAAATCCAAGGTACTAAAAACCTTGGCCTTACCAAAGGTATAAAAATCTCTTCTAGTAAGGGCATGGCATATTTGTTTGAACGGGTTCATTTTTTCATCATATGGTAATCTCCACACATGTGGCATTAAATCCAATTACCCAAAATTTCCTTCTTGGTTAACATCACTATTGTTAAAGCATATTCACTTTTAAATAGTTGTGCCAAACCAACATTTAGCAATTATGTTGGTCGAGTTTGAACCAAAGCTCTTTCCACCTCACTAAGCTTGTAAGGTTGTTTGAACATTGGATTATCATCCTTTAATATTATCTGGACCTCTTGTCCTTTTAACTAACCCAATTCCTTCAAATTGAAGGCAATGCATCCAATGAAATCGTGTAGTAAGTGTCGTGCTTCATGCACCTCACCTCTTATAACTGCTAAGCCAATCGCTGGGTCCCGTGGTTATGCAATCACCTATACCTTGGGTTGGGATGATGGAACATTCCTAGCACCCAAGGTTAAGGGCATGGCCTATGATTACTATGCAAAATGCGAAGAGAAAATTGTTGGGGTGATCAACCCAAAAATTAGGGTAGATCACATGTAATGCCAACATAAGATCATGGTTTGGGAATCTCCCCTCCAACTCATGGACCAAAGACTTGGGCAATATCTTTATAAGATTTTTTCACATGAACCAAAACCTTGGGAAAATTTGGCTTCAACATAGGTTTAACATCCCTTTTCACAAGAAAACACTAGTTCAAGGAATATTTAGAACCAAAATATCAATAACGAGGCAGTTGTCTTCCTCACCATTTAAGTCTACACACCAATTCATCAACAAATTTTTGTTGGTGAATGTTTCAAAAGCCTTCAGCTCATCAAATGCAAGGTCATCAAGTTTGTTGTAGGGATCATTATAAAATTAATAGAATTATAGTTGGTAGATCTTCACAAACAAGTAGGTTGTGAAATTATGCAAACTTGATCAAAGTATGCACACATTTCAAAAGTGGCAAAATGGTATGCAAACCAAAATTAGCTCCAAGTCACAAAGGAGGTTCAAATTTTTAGTGGTAATGTTGTTATTCAAAGCATCATGTCATGCATCTTTGCAATTAAAGGCTAATATTGCTCCATCACATGTTTCACAAGAGACAACATGTTGATCCATCTAGTTTTCACATTTCTCAATTGTTTGTTTCCTTTATCTATAAGCACATCACACAAGTTGTGATATTTAAGGAATTTATTAGGTGAATGAGAGAAAAACCCATATAAAGCTTGTAATAGGGCTTCCAATTGAACAACCAATTTCAACTTTGATAAAACCAACACAACCAAGTTGGTTCGATGAGGAAAACAATGTATTACCATCATAAATAGAGCCACATTCTCTTTCATTTGTGTAATGACACTAGCTTTGGCACCTTGAAACACATTACTGCCATTGCAACCCATTAAAATGAGCTTGGCTCCCAATTGCTTAACATTCAAACCCCCAAATGTGACCATGGCAATGAACATCAAATGAAAATTGTTTTCAACTATCCCCTGCACACCCACCTTCTTTAGATAAACCAAAAGTGGAATTCATTTCCAACCTTAAACAATATATAAATGCAAAGAAATCCAAGATGTATTATCTATTGCAGTAATTTCATTAGCGTTGATAAGTATAAAATTTGTAGTAACAATAACATTTTGAGTGGATTCCAACAACAATTCATTCATGGGTTCAATTATGCCCCACCCTACAAAATTAGTCCAATGTTTTTAAAGAGTGTGCTTGACCTTAAGCATAGTGAAGAGGTCTTTCAGACCTTCAAAATTTGTCATAGTTTGACCTTTAGATAATAAATGGTATATTGAAGCAAATTGGACAAAAAAAAATTCTTGTCTTGTGGAATTTTAAAGGTAGTTAAATCAAGAATAGAAGGGTGTTCATAAGTAGTGTAGAGTTGTTCATTCTATGCATGATGACACTTACCACTGAAATAAAAGGCACCTACCTCCACCCATGAACTAGTAACTTTAGTTTGCAGTGACCTACATGTTTAAATAGGCAATTGAGTTTTAGAATAAGAAGTTTTTCCTTGCTTTCTACCTTTAAACAAATACCACAATGTACTTAATGCACATTACTTTTGCAATCTGCTATAGATTTTTCCCAAGGAAGACACATGGCCCATTTATTTTTAAAGTGCCACACACCTTCATGATTTTGTTTTTTCTTTTTCATTACTAGGCTTAGACTTAAAGGCTCTTTTACAAGTTGTGAAACATTTGACTCAAGATGAGCTTGAGCCTCAACATTAAGAATAGGGAAGATGGGTTTGAATTTTAAATTGGTTGGGGCTGACAAAGGACAAGACATTATCATTCATAGAATGCATATAATTAATGTTACAAAAATGCACAAATTGTTCATAAATGTTCGCCACTCACATATTGTTCATTCACAAATCACTTATCACTCATAGATTTTTCTTTATTCTCAAATCACTCTACACACTCACTCATAAATCACTCATCATTTTCATTCATAGATTGTTCCCTGCTTTCATTCACATATTACTCCTTGCTTTCACTCATAGATTGCTCAAGAATCTCACAATCACTCATGATCACTTGATGCTCATAGTCACTCATAAGCATTCCCACTCACATATGTTCATAGTCACTCACAGTAGTTCACATGCATTCACAGATGCTCACAATCATTCATAAATGCTCATAGTTGTTCATAATCATTTATGCTTGTTTGACGCTCACAATCATTCATGCTCATAGTTGTTCATAATCATTTATGCTTGTTTGACGCTCACAATCATTTACAATCGTTCATGCTCATTTGATGTTCATAGTCACTCACAGTCAAATTGTTTGTACTTTTTCATGATTGTTCACAAACCTCCTACATCAATCATGCTCCCTTGTTGTCGTTCACAAACTTCTTAGATTATGCATGTTCACAATGCAAATGCAGACACTCATGTTCACAATGTAGACATAGACATAGACACTCATGTTTAAACGCAAACACAGATGCAAACATTCATGTTCAATCATAGACACAAACACTCATGTTCACAAGGTAGATGCAAATGTTCATAATGCAAACACTCATGCTCATGTTCACAATGTAGAAACTCATGCTCATAGTCATAACATAGATGTAGACGCTCACATTCACACTCCCTCATTCAATGCTCACAATTTCTCACTCAACGCTCATTGTTGTTCACATTCCCTCTTAATCGCCGATGAAAGCACAACTTCATAGTTGTTTATGATCACACATACATTCCCTTTTAATCATTGGAGATTGTTCACTCACAGAAGTTGGAACTTCACATATTAGTCACATTCCTCACAAGATTCACAACTCACATAAAAGCACAAAAACTTGGAAGTTGATAAAATTGACATTCCTTGAAACTTGGAAGTTTAAAAACCTCACATGTGGTTGCTTGAACTTGTTATTGTTTACTTCCAAGCTTTGACCAACAATCATCAACAACCACATTTCATGAGTAATGAATAATCTATGACTAATGAACAATTTTATGGATCTACCTTTTGTACATGGACGGTTGTGGCATCATTGTTCCAAGACAATATTGTCTCCAAAAGCTTTGAAGGTTAACAACACGTGCATTGTACAACTTTATTGTTGAATCTTCACTAAATCAACAAATTCTATAAAATCTAGACCCACATAAACACCCTTGACTACACATTTTGAAAATTTTCTATATGCAACATCTACACAAAAAAAATGAAGGTTGAAAATGAGTTCTTATAACATTTGAAAGGAGTAGGAAAAACAAAAACCTTCTCTAAGTTGTGAGGAGGAATGCTAATGGTGACAATGATAGGTTGGGTGGCATCACTATGTCACTATTTAGAACCCTAGGATTTGGTAATTCTTTCTTAAATTAATTATTTTTGAAGCCTATAGACCATAGGGTCAAATCCTAGGTAGTTTTTTTGGCAATATTTAGCTAGGAAAAAAAAAACGTTGCTCCCCACCTTCCTTTTACAAATTAGCCAAACTTTCCAAAAAGGCCCCCTTCCTAGTGGTAGTTCATTTACCAATTAATTAACAAAAACTAGTTGGTTGACTTTTTAATTATCACCTTCTAGAACCTAATTAAAGATGGTCCAACTTTTTTCAAGTCTTATCTCCAAATTAATAAAAATGTGATGGCAAATTAGTTATCATCAAAATTATTAATTTTTTTGAAAACTAACCAATATTTATTAATAGTTTTACTTAAGTTAGTAAAAAGTGATAAATGTTTTCACTTATGAGTAAGAACAAAGAATTATCAAAATACCATCTAGATTTTAACTAATCTTAGAGATTAACTTGCATGTTAATAATTGTGTTGGTGCATGGCAAAAATTTCGAATGGAAAATACAATACATAACAAGGGCATTGAGGTTAGTGATAGTACATGTTAAGGGAGATGACAAGAGCATTGAAATAACACAAAGGAAATGTGTTACAATGGGAACCATAAGGAAGACATTAAGGGTGTTGGGTGAATGTTAAATGTTGTTCGGGTGAACATTGGGGGCTGGATGTGACAACAATGTCAACATTATGAATGCATAAGAAACATGTGCTTTTGATGTCTTAACATTGTTCTCATTGCCACATCAAATTTTTATAGCATTTTTCAATTTCCTTTGTTGTTTTATATCACCTTCAACATTCAACATTGGCATGTCATTCCACCATTGCCCATGACATTTGGGTAAATTCATGTCGCAACCTTAATTTTAGGCTCGCGACCAAGGCAAGAGCTTATAAAGATGCGGGCCAAGAGGTAAGCCCGGGAATGCAAGAGAGTGTGGGGGAATGAACCCTCACTCCCAAGTACACTCCCAAGTGAACTCCCACTTTGGGAGTTGGAATCTCGATGGACTCCCAAATCTTCAAAGAGCGATTGTAAAGGTCAAAACCCATCAGATTGAGAGGTTCTTTATATCATTGGAAATATCTTGGAACATAAATGTCTAAAATGGGTTCGCATGACCTATTTGGACACTTAACACACAAATTATAGGCATTAGAAGGGATGGAAGTCAAATTGGCAATTTGACTCCCAATCGCTAAATGCAAGAATCACCCCAATTTTCTTTGTGTGTAGGTGGCGTGCAACATATTGTTGAAAAGTTTTCGATGAAGGCTACAATTTTGCTTCATACCTCATCTTAATTCAAGGTTTGCACATAAATTTATGGGCCCCCAAAATCGTGGGAGTCCCAACTGTGGGAATTTTGGGACTCCCACTTGGGAGTTTAAAGACAAAATGACATTTGGGTGCTAGCCCCATGGCCATGCATAAAATATACTATAAGGGGGAAAGTGGTGGCTTTCCCCAAGTTCAGGCCGTGGTAAGTTTTGAGAGTTCGTGTTTGCCTTTGGCTCATCTTAGCACCAAAAGTGTTCTAGCTATGCACTAACCAACTTGTTGTTTGGTTTTATGCAGGTCTGTGTGAATGAGTGATTGCTTGTCATTCTTTCCTAGTCCCATTCCGGACCTCTAGAATGCCCCTTCCTTTCAAAGTGCTGTGAACCAAGGAGCGTGCCCTAACTCCTTACTTTTCTGTTATGTTCACCTCAAACTCACATTTGAGTCTATCAAGAAGTTTGGGAGTGCGTCAATTCGAGCTTTTGTTCAATCGAAAAATGTATTGTAAGTTTTTAAAAAGGGGGACATGTGACATTCCTAAGTTGTCCCAATCATCGGTAGCCTAAAAATGCCCCTTCTTGTGTGACCTTGGCCAAAAGGCCAGCATTATTTTAATTATTTTGGATTCATGCAAACTTCAAGTTGGGGGAATGTCCAAAGTTCAAAATCTTTTACAATGGGCAATCAAAATTGCAGTTCATTTTAATAAAGAAAAAGAATTTTTCTGGGGATACACTCCCCAACTATTTAGTAGAACTAACTAATTCGTTACCTTACGATGTCCCATAGTTTGTGCCCTTGCCATTAGCCCAAGCCAAAAATGGTGACAATTAGTCTTCACAATACACTCATGAAGGGGTTCAATATGTTTCATTTGGGGGGTTTGAGGCGAAGGTCTTTTCCCCCTTGTTCCCCAATGTGTTCTAATTATGTTCCCGTGGGGTTTCCCAAGTTCTTCCCAAAGACGTTCGAAATAGCACTTCAATTTTATCCCATTATGATTTGTCCAAAGTTTAACTTTTACATGTATATAAACTGAAAAGGTGCCCCATAGGGGAATTTCTATTTTGCAACTAGGGGTCCAAAGAGGTGCTTCTATTTCAGAGTGCAAAATGTTTCAAAAACATTGGTGATGGGCCAATCAATATGGCTCCTTCAAAAAAGAAAAATTGTGAGCACACCCATGAACTAATTAATATGAATCACACTAAATAACTATGAATAACAGCTGATTGGATAGAATTTGTGGCAAGGGTAGAATTTTGGGCAAAATATTTGAGAATCGGGATAAAGTGTGGTGCTATTGGGAACAGCTCGGGGAAGACATGGAAACTTGGAACACAATTGGGAAATATTGTGAAGACATTGGGAAGTAAAATAATCCAGGTCCCTCATCCTCTTGTCTTGGGAATGAGCCCTCAGGATGCCGAGGTTTGCACATCTGTTCTCATCATAATGTACAAAAATTCTGTATAGTTATCCACATAAAGTATCCCAAACTGGGTGTGGAGGGCCCCAATTTTTTCCATAACTAGGGACGAAATCAAAAGTCAGGATGAAAATAGCTTAAAGGAATGAAAGAGAGGATGATAATGGTTTTCTCACCTAAATTAGTCCTCACAGGAGTTTCATCCCCAGTTTTGGATTTGTCTTACATGCGCCTTCTACCTTTACAACTTCTCATATTGTTCCTCAAATCAAGGCTTGTAGAATAAAATCTTACAAATCTTGTGGACTGATACCCAGAGTTTCATTAAACAATATTCAATTTCTCTCACTCCAGAGCTACATTCAAATTGGGGATGGTCAAACTAGGGCCTAGACAGGGTGACTTTAAGGATAACTCTATGAAATAAAATAATTAGTCTTACTTCTGGATTAGTGTTTCGTTTTGTTTTTTACTCAATTTTGCGATGTTGCTCAAGTGGCAATCATCAATAAGAATATTTCAGACCTTCTACCACTAAAAATCTAAACCCACTAAAACGCCACTAACTACACTAAGTGGTGACCCGAGGTTGTCACCACTAGAGGATGAAAAAAAATAGTTAACTTAGAAGTTGTCACAACCCGAGGATGAAAAAAATAGTTAACTTAGAGGTTGTCACAACTCGAGGATGAAAAAAAATAGTTAAAGTAGTTAACTTTGTAGTGGTAGAAGGTCTGGAATATTTAGCCAAATATTTCAATGTTCATAATATGAAAGTAGGAAAATCTTAAGCACCCTTTCATGTTGTATGCAGTTGTGGAAATTTTTGGTGATTTCAATTTTTGGGCTTTTTTATAAAAAAAAACAGGGAATTTCTGACAGAATGTTATTCTTCAAATATTTTTCACAAAATGGAGAAAAACTGCCACCAAAAATAAAATCAATGTTCTGGATGTTTATGTCAGAATAAATGTTTTTTTTGCTATTATTTTTCATTTTCTTAAAATATCCATTCCTTGTAACTGAACTTGTGGGGTTTCCTTTTTGCTTCCGATCAGCCTTTTTTGTATTAAAAACAAGAAATATAAAAATAAAATATAAAAAATGAAGCGATTTTAGAGGGTCAGAAAAAGATAGTAAAAAGTTGTCAGACTTTTATATATATTTTCAATGTGTAGCAATGAATATAGAAAGTTGATTAAAGATTTGTATTCTGGTTTATAGCCAGATTTTGCTAAATCTTCACAGCAATGATGGCCAACTTTTCTTACATCTTTCTATGGATGATCACCATTTAGGCTACATAAAGAAACTCCACGAAAAAAAAACACTGCAGGTTCCCACAAGCATAATAACACACAAGCATCCATGTTTCCACATTTCTGTTGTCTTCACTCACACGCTCTCCAAATACTCAAAGGATGTTTTGGAATGTAAAAGCCTCTGAAAGTTTTCTTGGTGTATCTGGACATATACTTACACAACATAAAATCCCATGGGGGCATTTTGGAAAATGAAACACTTGTAAGCATGAGAGCATTCCATAGTTTGTGGTTTTCTAGTGGATACTCAGTAAGATACCCACAGGGTATCATCAGGAAAACATTATTAAAAAAAAATCATGTGATTTCTACACTCGGTGACACCCTCAAAGCAGGGGAGTTCAGAAGTAAGTGTCCCTCCACTCCACTTTGGGCGGGTGGTCCCGATTTTTGATTGGCCAATCATAATGATTGATCCAGGTGGTTTGCTATAAGTAGTCTCCCAGCCATTTGTTGTGTACTTCTAGAACTCCCCAGGCCCCGGGGCTTGCCTGTTATACTACAAAAATTCTCTCTTTGCTAAAAAACATTTTCCTCTTTAAAAAAACAAGCATTGATTTTATCCCTTGTTGCTTGCCTGGTGTCCTTTCCACTTCCCTCAACCCAGGCCCATTCATACCCGTTTCTTTGAAGTTCTCTTTCACACCGTCCAATTATGTAACCTGTGAAGAGTTCATGCTTGACATATGAATCAAAGATGGACTGGCGTCCCAAAGAGGCCCTGGGAAAACCCGTTTAACACCTAAGGAACTACGGCTTACCCCCACCGGGCTAGAACTGGTTTAGTAGGAGACAAAGTTGTAGGGTAATGCCTGAAGGTTGGGGCATTACCCAAATAATGGGCCCCCAAGGTCGGAGTGCAAGGGCCAATTCTTGGGAATACCCTGGCCCCAGGGTGTTGCATGGTGTAAAGCTTGTTCAATGAAGGCCTGCATGGATGATATGCTTGATGGAGGTATGACTGCTTTATGAAATGCTGGATAATTTCCCACAATGCCTCATGGTTTCTCATGTGTAGTTTGGGGGGAGGGGGGGGCGGGTGTTGTGGGAAATTACACATTAAAACGCACACTTCTTGTATTGTTAAAATATCCGATACATTAAACTTGATAACTAAACAAAAAAGAAATGAAAACATAGATATATTTTGCGACACTATAAAAAGTGCAAGTTGTTACAATGATTTTTAAAAAAAAAAGTTTAAGTTAAAGATTTGTTATTGAAATTATGTGGTAAATAAGTCTATTGTCGTTTGTATGCATGTGATAATTTGATGACATCACAAATAAGCATGAATATGAAAACCAATCATGATGACTATCAACTTTATGTTCTCTTTATACCAACACTTAACTCTTCACAACCTACATTATATATATATATATATATATTTCAAAATGCATGACATCAAGATAAAATCTAATTGGTTATTTATGTGTTATCAAATGCACTTTAATTTCATATGTGAGCATGAGCTTTGAACCTCATCTCCATAAATATAATATTGTTATGTATGATTGTGATCATTTTCAAAATAAGGTGGATCACATGTTAAATTTTCCACCACAATTTAGATTAACCATTTGGATGGGTTGCAAACTAACAAGCTTGTATAAACAAAAGCCAAATAAAACCTGCGTCTTTAAAGAACAATTACTTTTTGAAAAATGGATAAGTGTAGTTTGTCAACTAAATGTTATTATAATGTTTTTGAAATGGAAACATTTAGATTTGCCAATCAATACATTTTATATTGTTGTACAATTTCCATGTAAGAAATGTCACTTTCTAACTATTGAAAAGGGTTTGAATTTTCACCAAACTTCCTTCAAAAGGTTTGAAGTTTAGGTTGGTTGTAAAAATAAATATTTAGGATGGTTTTATGGTGAATTGAACTCATGTGACCATTTATTAAATGGCCATGAATCCAAACTACATGAGATATTTGGTTCATGATGTTATGATTACAAACATCCAAAGCTAATATGTTACCTTCCAATTGAAAAATACCTAGTCATTGGATTGTCAATACATGTTATCTTGTATAATGGATGTACAATTTTTGCTTTTGATAAGTGGTTTGTTTCCAAGTTTATAACATTTAATTATCTTTTTCAAATTAGAGGGCAAAAGGAACCATGTCATGGCTTGGCCATCTCGACAAAACATATGCTTGGAGGTTGCAAATGCCCTTCAATATCTTCATCTGATGGGGCTAGGATTTTCGAAGAAAATGAACCAACAATGACACAATACATTGTTGGGACAATGTAAGTGTTCATATGCTTTAGTATTGTTTGAAATTGTGATATGTTATATGAAACTTTACTATGTATGTGGGCAATATATGTTTGAAAATCAACACAATATATAATTGTTGAAGTTATGGCCATGTGCAATTGTTAAAAAAATTGATAATTTGATTTTGTCAAGCACATGCAATTTTTTCATAATCATTTGGTGTCATAGTATAACACTAGGTAATTAATTATCAACCTCTTTGTTTGTTTGATATCGAAATGGTCACAAAGTAATTTTCAAGCATGGAAAAAAAAAATTATTGATATTTGTCAATTATATACATGGGTTATTTGGCTCCAGAGTACGCTACTAAAGGACTTATGAACAAGAAAAAATATATATATAACATTTGTCGCAACCCTAGCCTTGGGCTTGTGATTAAGGCAACGGCTTGTAATGATGCGGGCCAAGAGGGAAGCCCGGGAGTCACATCTCATGCTTCCGAGAGTGTAAGAGAGTGTGAAGGAACCAACCTTCACACTTACAAGTGAGCTCCCATTTTGGGAGTTGGAGTCCTGATGGACTTCTAAGTTTTCAGAGAGTAATTGCAGGGGTCAAAACCCATTGGATTGAAAAGTTATTTATATCATTAAAAAGTTCTTGGAACTTAGATATCTAAAATGGGCTCACATGACCCATTTGGACATTTTAAACATAAGGGATGGCTCATACAAGTTCTTGGTGATGCCTTTTCAACTCACCAATGCACCCACCCCACTTTGCACATTCACGAATGACATTTTTCAATAGTGGTTTGATGACTTTGTGGTCGTGTACATAGATGACATTTTGATATATAGCAACTCCATGGAGGAGCATGTGGAGCACTTCTGGAAGGTGTTCCAAAGGTTGAAAGAAAACTAGTTGTACTCTAAGTTTGAAAAATGTAAATTGGGGGTGGCCAACACATGAAAAGGAAATGTGGGTCGTGATACATTGTCTCAAGACTTGGGGCCATTACATAGGCTCCAAAGATGTGGTGGTGTGGACCAATAATGTCACCTTGAAATATTTTGCCACTCAACCAAAGTTGTCATCAAAGCAAGTGAGATGGCAAGACACATTGGCCTTGTTCAATGTGGACATTCAACATAAGCCAAGGAAGGAAAACGTGGTGTCTAATGTGTTAAATCGAAAACACTAATTTAAAATGGTGTATGTGGGGGAAATAAAACTTCAAAAGGAAGTTTGATTAACGAGCTACCATGATGAGTTTACCAAGGAAATGAAACAAAACATTCAAAAGGGAATCAAGTCACACTTCCACTTGCGAAATGGATTATTGTGTTATAAGCAAAATCAGTTCTATGTTCCAAAAGGGAGGCTTAGGGATGTGTTCTTAAAGGAATGTCATGATGGGCCCCTTGTGGGCCATGGTGGTGCAAAACACACCATAACATTCCTTAAAAAGTCCTATTATTGGTCTAATTTGAAAGACAATGTGGAGGAATATGTGAAGACTTATTTGATTTGTCAACAAAATCGAACACTCAATAAAAAATAAGTAGGATTGTTGCGACCATTATCAATTCTTGGAGGGCTGTGGGAAAGTGTGTCCATGGATGTCATGGTGAATTTACCACCATCAAGGGGATTCGATGCGATCATGGTGGTGGTGGATCGATTGAGTAAGATGGCACACTTCATTCCCACCAAGGAAAGTGCCATGACCCAAAAGATGGGAAGGTTGTTCTTCATGCATGTGTTCAAGCATCATGGCCTCCCAAAAAACATTGTGTCAGATTGAGACCCAAAGTTCACGAACAAGTTTTGGCAAACCTTGTGGAATCACATGGTGTTGGAACGCAAGATGAACATCTCATTCCGACCCCAAATGGATGGACAAACCAAGAGAATGAACTTGGTTATCCAATAATTCCTAAGGAATTATGGGCGGTGGATCAACAAAATTAGGTGGACCATTTGGAGTTGGCTAAATTTTGCTACAACAATTCGAAGCATTTGGCAACTAGTTCCACCCCCTTTTAAATGGTGACCAGCAAGTCACCAATTGTGCCTACAACTTGGGTCGCACTTGGGCAACCCTTAAGTGATGTAAGTGAGGAAGTGCCGATGGTCACAGAACTTGATGAAGAGAGGCGGCGCTTGTGGGAGATGGTTAAGGCCAATTTTGAAAAGGCGCATAAATGGTATAAAGATTTTGTGGACAAGTCCCAACAAGAGGTGAATTTTGAAGAAGGAAATGAAATGTGGTTAAATATAAAAAATTTCCAATTGCTAGAAGGTTTGAGCCACAAGTTCTTAGGCCCATATGCGGGCCCATTCAAAATGTTGGAAAAAAAATTTCCCGACATTTACAAATTAGAACTATTGGAAAACCTTAGAGTTCATCCCATATTTCATGTTTCCCTTTTGAAACAGGTCTCCCATGATGCCTCAAGGCCTAATCGAGAGCACAACTCAAGGCCCCCACCCAACTTCATTCATAATGAACCAGAATTTGAAGTGAAGGTTGTGTTTAAGTCAAGACAATTAAAAGGGCGAGAGTGGGAATACTTGGTTAAGTGGAAAGGATACCATCCAATAGAGGCATCTTGGGTCAATGAATCAGATATGGAACATGCCCAAGAAGCCATGAAAGAATTCCACAATAGATTGGCGAAAAAACAAAAGAAACATAGAATGTGATGAGGACATCACCTTTCTTTTAGTGGGGCAGGGGATTACACAAATGTACCACATCAAGTTGTAAGTGAGATAAAGGTTAAAGATTTCCAAGAAATTGCATTATGAACATATTAAGTATGATTGAAAGAATTGTCAAGTGACATGGACAAATGGAACTTTCTTGCTTAAGCCAAAATCAAAATCAAACTCCCACTTTAGGGTTAAGAGAAACCTTGGCCCCAAAAGAGGAGGCAAGCAAGGTGAACTTGTAGGGACACGTACATGCTTAAAGTGCATCCCAAAGGGTTGGTTAATAGTGGCGGCCAACCCAGGAAGTCATGACCATGTTCGTGTACTATAAATGCATAGCTTGGGATTTAGGCTTTTTTTATTCTTAAACGTTGCTTCTTGTACCTTGATAGGCATACATTTAGTTAGGCTTGATTATTGTGATCGAGGCGCAAGGTTGGGAAAGGAGTCATGTCAAGTAACTTAGGTCAAGATTAGACTTGGCTTGAATTCCTCATGAGGGGAAGGATGGAATAATTACCTCCCAAATGAAGGCTTCGTTAATTAGGGTGGTTTAGGTCTTTCGATGAAGCAAAGGTTAAGGGTTTTTTATGAAACCCCCCTTGGACTTGCCCATAAAGTGTTGGAAACTTAGGGACGCTTAAATTAGTTTGAGGCAAGGTCTTATCATAGAAATCGACGATTGATGGCCAAGGATCCAAATGAAAGCAATTGCACTAAAGAAATAATTTCTAAGTGTCAATGAGGACATTGACCTTTTCTTTTAGTGGGTGAGAGTGTCACAACCCTAGCCTTGGGTTCGCGACTAAGACAAAGGCTTGCAAGGGTGCAGGCCAAGAGGAAAGCCTAGGAGTCACATCTCATGTTTTTGGGAGTGTAGGAGAGTGTGAGGGAATGAACCCTCACACTCCCAAGTGAGCTCCCATTTTGGGAGTTCGAGTCGTGATGGACTTTTAAATTTTCAGAGAGTATTTCAAGGGTCAAAACCCATTAGATTGAAGAGTTCCTTATATCATTGAAAATCTTTTGGAACTTAGATATCTAAAATGGGTTCGCATGACCCATTTGGACACTTTAAACATAAGTTATGGCCAAAAGAAGCGTCGAAAATCAAATTGACAATTTGACACCTGACCACTAAAAGTCAGAAATCGCCTAATTTCCTTACACACAGGTGGCTTGCGACATACTTTTGGAAAGTTCTTGATGAGAGCTACAACTTTGTTGTGAACCCCATCTCAATTAAAGGTTTGCACATAAAGTTATGGGCCCCCAAAGTCGTAGCTGTGGGAATTTCGAAACTCCCATTTGGGAGTCCTAAGACAAAATGACATTTGGGTGTTGGTCATGTGGCTAGGCACAAAGTATATTATAAGGGGGAAGGTGGTGGCTTCCCCCAAATCCAAATCGTGGTGAGTTTTGTGAATTCATGTTTGCCCATGGCTCGTCCGTGCACCAAAGTGCTCCAGCTATGCGCTAACCAACTTGTGGTTTGGTTAGTGCATGTCCGTGTAAGTAATTGAATTGCTCGTCCATCTTCCTAGTCCCCATCCTGAAGCTCCAGCATGCCCTTCTACCCCTAGAATGCTACGAGCCAAGGAACATAACCCAACTCCTTTTCCTTTTATTATCTTCGCCTTTGGACTCATAGTTAAGTCCATCAAGGAGCTTGGGGGTGCATCAGCCTTGGGGTTTGGTTATTGGAACTTATGAATGGGAGAAAGAGCATTATTCATGGGATGAAAAAACATATGTTTCTTATTCAATGGGTAAGTGGCTAAATTTCATGTAAATAGTTGATAATTTAAACCAACATTTCATCACTTGGGAAATTTCAGTTGAATTCAAAACTAAATATTTAGAATCCTTCATTACATTAAAATATCAATTTATTTTTTTGTGGTTTTTGTGTGGTAGTCTTTCAAATCTAACTATTGCCTTTAAGGTTAGTAAAAATTGTTTCAGTTTAGGGTTGAAAGTTTTTTATATTTGTTGGTTTTAATGTAAGTTTATGAATTGAATGAAAAAACAACCTTTTGGAGTTGGCAGATTCAAGATTGAATATTGAAGACAATCGAATGATGTGATACATGTTGGGTTACTATGTGTGCAAGCTAAACCTTCACTTTGACCATCCATTGCTAGAGTAGTAGTGGCCATGGTAAAAAGTGAAGTAAAATTTGAGAATTGGGAAGATGTGAAGGTGTCTAAAACATTTTATTCGAATCAATAGTTGAGTTTTAACAAGTCAACAAAAATCAATGAAGACCCCAACTTGACAAGAAATAGAATCAAATGCAATTCAAATCTTTTTGAAAACCCAATGCATGACCTATCAACAATTAGTTCCAAGGCTAACAAATCAAAAGAAGAGACAACAATCAAACTTGCAAAATGCATCATGGTTAACCTTCTTGTAACATATGAGGAAAAGGTGAATTAAAACAAGACATGAAACCTTTAAATGAACATTGCAAGGAAAATTCATGGGATCCACATTCATTTTCTATTAATTTTTTTTTTACATGATCATCTAATGACAAGGGGGTTTGTCTATTTTATTATCAAAAGCTTGTTAACCATGGAAGGATTGACAAGTAAGAATGGATGATACCCTTGAACAACAATAAGCTAGAATTTCAAGGACTAACCTTGTGCTCATTTGATTTAATTTGAAATTATTGGCCTTACCATTTTTGTTCAAGGAAGATGTGCACATACTTGTACATGTTCATGAATATTGGATTCAAATTGAACATGATTATTATGGGTTGCAAGACATTAAAGGGAAAAAACCAATGGAGGAAGACGAGATATTTGACCATTATTTGACTACATATTCAGAAAAAATTATTGGGGTATTTAAGTTGTGTTGCACAACACAACGATATAGCTTATAACCCCATGGACACCTTGTGATGGCTACCTATTTCATTTAATTTAAACTCAATAGCCTTGGAAATGTTTTTGTGGTATTTGGGACAATATATGTTTATGCATTAGTTCTTATAATACATGTAATATATTAGTTACATGGTTACATTTGTATGCAACCCATTAAACTTGGATTTGATATAAATTGCTAGGTATATTATGAAGTGAGCGGGGCAAGTGCATCACCACCGAGACAACCATTTTCAAATCAATCATTTTTTGCCATGAGATGGTGCCAAAAGCTACAAGCACGAATGAATGGACTTGAAGGCAAGGTAAATGCTATGTGTTTGGAGTTGAAATAGATGCGCAAGCTTTAATTGCTAAATAGGATGCATGTGGATCTAATTTGTTGTATTTCATCCATGTCAAATGTAAATCCTTTAATTTTGCATGCCTTAAAAGATTGAATTGGTTTCAATCGTAGTTTGATTACAAATATTCAAGCATTTGGGTTCGTTTTATTATTACAAAAAACATTTAATAAGGTAATTTTTTTCCCCATGTCCCAAAACTTAATGGAAAAAAAAGAGCCAATTACTCTCCCAAATTGTAGATTTAACATTCAAATCCTTATATAGGTTGATATTAAAGAAATCATGGGTGTAAAAATGTATGCAACAATATGAAAACATGTAACACGGAGGCAATGACATTATTTTGAATAAGGATTACAAGTCCTTTTGCCCAATTTTTTTTTTTCATGCAAATGAATTTTTGAATGGAATCTTTTACAACTTATTATTAAAAATACTTAAAGTTCTTTCAATTTATCACTTTTTTTTGTTCATCACAGTTGAATAAATATGAAAATTTAAAATTATATACACAAACTTCATGAATATTCAATTTCTTGTTTTGAAAATGATCATAATTTCAAATCATAACCAAAAATTCAATTTTTACATTAAAATTTTTGTTTCAATATAAATTACAAATTTTTTTATACACAATGTACGTTATACATCATTTATATGTGGTGAAGAACTTTAAAAATTTAAAGATTTTGAAATGATTTGAAAAGCTCTTTGAACTTTCAAAGTGTTAGAATTTCATAATTTTAAAATTATGAGTGTTTTTTTAATGTGACTATTAGGTTGTTATCATTTTTTTTAATCAATTTTTTAAAATCGTATGAATCCTTTTGATAATTCTTTCTAAGATAATAGGTGTTCATGTTCAAATGTTTTAAATTTAATTTAAAATTTACAATTGGATCAAATGGATTTTTAATTCAAGTTTCTTGATATTCATATGAACGAAACAAAACAAGTTGTGGTTATCATGTTTTCACATGGCAAAAGAAAAATAAATCTCTAATTTTTTACTAGAAATGTTTAACATTTGACACTCTTTTTGGTTCTTTATGTGTTTTGACCCAACAAGGCCATATAAGAAACTTCCAATTAGAGATGAATCAAAATAAAAATGTATTGACTCAAATTGATCTTTTGTATGACAAAAAATGTTGACCTCTTCTGAAATCAAGGTGGGTGAAAGCAACCAAGCAAATTGTAACTGAACTGAATTTTTTTTGGAACATGATGGATCCAAGTTTTGTTTCCACATAAACACCTTCACTTGCAAGGAGTTTTAGGATTCAAGATAATAACCTAAAAGGAGAATTGTTACATGACCCAAGTTGATTTTTTTGAAGACAAAAAAATGTTAGCTCCTTTGAATTAAAAATCAAGCAAATGAAAAACAATCAAATTGAAATCCCCTTTAGAACATAGGGTGAAACCCAAATGTTGTTCACATGTTCCTCTTTACTACAAGGAGCATAAGCAAAGAAATAAACTCACAAGCTCATATTGTATGGAATATACGCAAGAAAATGAACTCACAAGCTTATAATACAAGGAACATAAGCAAGGAGATGAACTCGCAATGTTATACATGCACCAGTTCGACTAGTGAAATTGTTGGCACAGGCCCAGCGTGTTTATGATGCCTTGTTTATCACAAGCCAAAACTTGGGCACTGAAAACATGTTATTATTTCCAACGGTATCATAGTACCTTGGCTATTTCAACACATGTCTGTCCAATAATTAATAAATTTTGAAATTTTCATTTCAACAAATGGAATATTTCTAAATATTCACTATTCACTATATATTTTTGATTTGGAAGAAATAATTTTTGAAAATTTCAACATTTCTGAAAATAATATAATTAGTGTTGAATTGGCCGAGGTACTAGGGTAATTAACTAGTTCAATTCTAATGAAATACAAACTCAAATTGAGCTTTGCAATGAGGTTGCTTCAACATGGGGTCAATGGTGAAAGGGCAGTTGAAAATCTGTTGCAATGAAACATAGAGAACGGCGAGAACCCGAACCGTTTTCTGTGGGCACGTACCTAGGTAATTAGGCTGGGTATTAATTGATCATTATGTTTTGATTATGTTGAGCTAAAGTCTCAGTAAAAGGCGTTTTTAATTCTCTTAGGATTTCTAACAAAAAAAGTGCAATGGAAAAAGAAAAAACAAAAAAAAGCTCTCGCCGCTGCCGGGGATCGAACCCGGGTCACCCGCGTGACAGGCGGGAATACTTACCACTATACTACAACGACTTTGATGCAAGAGTGGAACAACAATGTGATTATACTTAGTTTTTCTGACCCCTGGTATTCCCACTCCCCATAGCAGATAGACTATGCTGTTTTTCAGATAGTCTACTCGTTGAAGCATATCTGGGTCGAATGGTCATGAATGTGAAAGCATTTGAGATTAGCCTTATTTTCTTCACCAGTTGCTTCAAGACCTGCCTGGCACTTTTTATTGTGTATGATATTTGTAGTTTTGTGGATTCTTCTCTTGCAACTTATTTTCGAGTTAAAGCTTTGCAGACAAAGCACGTGATGTTTCGGTTTGTCTGACCATATGTGTTGTATACTTCTTTGCTCTCATCAGACCTTAGTTCCAAAGTAGCACAGTGCAAGTGGGTTCGCTTTTCACTACCTAATTTTGGTTATATTTGGACCTTTACATTCTTATACCAAAACTGAAAATGTTCTACACATACTGAAAATGCATGTACTGAAAATTCAGAGATTTAAGCATTGCAGCATGCCTGAAATGTTTGCTTTATTTTCTTCAAAGATGGAGTCACGGCAATTATTTCACCAGCTGCCTCCATACCACAAGGTTGGACTTTTCCAGATGTCACTACATCCCATGTCCTACCCTATCAAGTGAAAATTTGAACCTGATGACAGACCTATCTTTGGGGATCAAATACTCAACAGTGCACTTTCTCTAAAGTGAAACTCTATTGACATTTTTTCAGAATCGAAGAACAGATGCACCTCACATCAGCACAATGCCAGAAACAAAGAATTGAGCAATTGACCACCATATCACTCATACATTTGTAGACAAGGCCAATCTGTAGCTGTATTCAGTAAGACAATGTCACATAACAAGGCTTCTCCAGGGAAACGGGGCATAGCAGTGGTGCACTAGCATGAAGCAAAAAGCTTTTGCTTCACATACATCCAAGTGGCACTTGCCAGTGGCCCAAAAAAGGCTGCATATGAAAGCAGACCCTGTTTCACCCAGTCATCCTTGCAAAAGACATCCTACCCTGCCTTCCAACACTAAGCCCCAAAACCCCCAAAATTTCAAGCCTTCACTTTACCATAAACCTTGGCCTTCTCCAGGGAAGTCTGGAAGCGACCATGTCCAAACTTGGAAGATGTGTCAACGAACTTCAGCTTGATCTCCTCCAGTGCACTGCGTGATGTCTGCTTGTAGAGGGATTGCCGAAGGGTTATCACTCGCTTCTTTGGACCCATGACACAGCCCTTGAGCATGATGTAATCATCTTTGACAATACCATAGTGAGCAAACCCACCCATAGGAGTGATATCCTTGTCCGTCCTATCAAACTCCGTCATGGCCTTAAAGGACTCCTGGCCCACCTTTCCAATCTTGTAGACCTTCTTGTTCATCTCTGTGCGATGATGGTATCCATTTTGTCCTGCCCTTGCTACAGTGTAGGACACACGGGCTGGATGCCAAGCCCCGATACAGGCAACCTTGCGCAGACCTCTATGAGTTTTGCGGGGAAGACGGGTCACACCCCATCTGGTCACAACACCCTCATAACCATGGCCCCTTGTAACTCCAATCACATCAATCATCTCATCCTTTTGGAAGACAGCATCAACTGGAATAGCCTTCTCAAAAAACTTGTAGCCATAATCAACCTTCTCAGCAATGGTGCCACCATTGATCTGAATCTCCATAAGATGTGCCCTCTTTTGCTTGATTCCCTTCAACTTTCGCACCTGGTACAAATGCATTGGATTCAATCACAGCTATGAGTTCTGCAGCAAAAAATATTCGCACAATTCCATCCTAGTTCAAAATCCACAGTTGCCATGTTAGATAATTAACAGAGAACAAGAAATGCAATGCTAGGGTTAAAGAATTCCAGGACTCTTACCTGAGTGTGAGCAAGCACGCGGACAACACTTGCATACTTCTTCATCCTCTCCAGATCAGACTCGAGGTCTTTCTTACCTTCTTCAGACTCATACTTCTTAGTATATTTCGAGAAAGCCTTTTTCTTGCTCTTGTACCAGTTTTTGTAGAAGCGCCTCTTGAGTTCATCACTAAGGTGCTGAGCCCAGATGGTGTTTAGAGAGCGAAGGCCACGGGGGGTCTTAATGTAACCAACCAGACCCACAACGATCATAGGCGGCGTCTCAATCAGAGTCACTGCCTCACATGTCTCCTTCTTATGCAGTTCTGTAGCAGTGCACATAGGAATATCAATGGACAATCTTACCAACCCTCTTTCAGATCCAAAAGTGACAAGCAGTCTTACAGCAACATACTGAGATAAAAAATGAAGCCTTTACAACAAGGTGATGCAAAAGTTTAGCGTTTAAATGACATACTGGACCCAGGCTTCTCCACCTCCCTAACAATGTGGGTCATGCCGGCCTTGTAACCCAAAAATGCGGTAAGACTGCATGGCTTCTTGTGATCATCGGCAGGGAAAGATTTCACTGCAACAGAGCCAAGCAGAAGTTACAGCTTCAAATTCGAATCTTCTGCGAAAAAAAGAAACTATATATCACTAAAGGAGCTACTACCGGAGAAAACAAATAAAACCTAGACCAAACGTCAAGTAAAGGTTACAGCATCAGATGGAAGAAAAAACAATGCAGACGGGCATCCATCCGCATAATAATAATAACGCACGCTCCGAATAGGAGACTTATAACCTCTACACACGCAAACCTCTCACGCTAGCAAGAAACATATCCCTACAAAAAACCATCTATCAAGCCAGATGAAGACCCGCACTAAGAACCAAAAGGTCAAGATGGAAAAACACAACAAAAAACTGCTGCGACAGACTACCAATTTTTTTAATCTGCGGAAAAGAAATCAGCGTACCTTTTCCTCTGTGACGCTTGCAACGTTTGCGGGGCAGGAAACCCAGCGATCCATGCCGGGGATGCTCGAACTTCCTGTGCGACATGATGGCCGCGACCTGTAGAGAGCAGCCAAATGCGCCGCAACAGCGAAATGCCAAAGACTTTAAAAGCCGTCCAAAGAGCTGTTATATAAGGTTCTGCTGCTTTCTAGGGTTTCCAGTGGATGATATGTTGGATGGACAGACACTACCTAGTCCCAAATCTCAGCGAAACGAATGTACAGAAACTTGAAATGGTTTTTGGCGATCGCACCAGATGGTTATCGCCCAAATTCCTACGAATTAAAAAAGGTTTTAGAATACTTATGAGAAATAAACACTGAAATATGGTTTAAGTTAAACCCTAAATAAATGACAAGCTCTAATTCATAATCAGTGTTTTTTTCTCTTTCAATAAAACAATGTCCAAAGATTATGAGTTCCAAAACACTAATTGTTTTATTAAGTTGATAGTTAAACACTTAGCCCTTTTCACTTCTAGAAGGCATACCTTGGTCATTTCTTAACAAATTTGAAAAATTATTTTATTAAGTCCATATCTAAACATTTAACCCCTTTCATTTTCAAAGGGCATACCTTATTCATTTCTTGACAAATTTGAATGTTATTTGTCTTGTTGAATGTGCTAGATTGAAGGTTGCAATTACATGAACTCCAAAAATGGAAGGATGTGTATGGATTTGAACTTATTTAATACACTAAGTGTTCAATGATTGACCTATTTATCTTATTTATTTTTATCCACCTCCATCCATAAAATAAAAACTCTAATTGCAAAAATGTGGGAATAACAATTTTTTTTCCAATTTTCTAATGTTGCTCATTGGCTAGTGTCCCGGAAAGGATTTAACATTAAATAACAACATGACAAGTAGCACTTTAATTTTTTTATAAACATGTGATTGTTTAGAAATAGTATATATCTAGTGAAACCAATTAAAAAGCCTTGTTTTTGGGGTGAATTTTTTGAAAAAATTCCAAAAAACAAACATGTAAAAGTCATAACCCAAAAAAAAAATTGCAAACAAAAAAAAACATTGGGTGAAAAACTTCTAAATAAAAAAATGCATGGACCAATCATTATGATAGCCAATTAAAAATTGAGAACATACATACAATGTATGTTGTATGTATGTTCTTTATTTATCATGTAGGTACAACCACCTTGTTGAATTGAATCAAAAGAAATAGATGGAGCTAATATGATAATCTTTTTATAAGTCTTTGAGCAATGTTTGTCTCTTTGAATTGTTTGCAAATAAATAGATAAATAAATAAATAATTATGGAGCAAAAAAATCTGTTTCAACACACCATGGCAATTTTTTTGATGTTCCTACTATTACCAAGGTATGTCTATGTCATACAACCCATGGAGGTTAGTTAAGAATTCATTTCTTTTAGTTTAGTTGTTAAACCTTTCAATTTCATTGTCATAGTATTAGTTTTGTTTCAACTGAACCCTACACATTTGGTCAATGTCCAAGCCCAACTCTTTGAAAAATTTCAAGATAATTTACAATAATGTTACTTTGATGATTTTTGGTGTTGGAATCAAAGTTAATATATGTGAATGCAGGTCATCCATGCTCCAAGAATAACAAGTAAACAATCATATGGGTGTTCATAGATATGTCAATAGATTCATCCTCCACAACCCCCCCCAAAAAAGGCTAGCTTTCTTGTGTTCCATAGTGGTCTTCTTCACAAACTTTACAATGCATTGAATCATTTCAACACATGTAGACCTATCATGATATGATTTTGTTGGACACCATGAGATTTCAATAGTTTCAACATGGGATGATATTTGGTGAAAGGAAAACTTTCCTTACCCCTTAGATATGTAAGGTTCAAGAAATTGAGGAAAAATTCATTTGCATATTTGTTAGCTTGGTAGATTTGCTTCATCAATATTTATGGACTTTTTTTCTCACCCATATTGCTTTATTGCGTGCTTGAGAATTCAAGTGTTCATGAAAAAACATGAACTTTGATGCTCTTTGCTCCTTTTTGTGGCGAAAGTTAGAGTTGGTATTCTCATTTTGGTTGCACAAAGTGCAAAAAGCTTTCACAAGAAGAGGATTGAATTGAAGCCAATCAAATTTTTTTACCATTTTGGATCCCATACATTACACAACTATTTGATTCTCTCTTGCTCTTTCTCTTTTTTTATCAAATTGATGGAGCTAGCTTGAGATGATATATATGCTCATGGTGGTTTGCCTATATGTTGAAATTAAGAAAAATATTTCAAACAAATTCCTTTGCCTTTTCATATAATACCATGAAGCTAGTGATTGATTGATTTTTAAAAAAATGTGTAATTTGTATAGATCCAAGTATTTCAAATTTTGATTTAAAAAAGATGACAAAATTTAGTCCTTATGTTGATTTTGAGTATAAATTGTCAACAATGTGTTTCAAAATAAAAAAAAGAGAAAATGCAACATATAGATTGTTGATGTGAAAAAACTCACAAAATTTTCAACAAATTTTCACTTGAGATTAGAAGCAAGTTTAAGGTGCATATGATCCTCACCATGCCAAAGTAGTTGCACATCAAAATTGCAACAAAAAACTTTGGTGCTATTATCAAAATCAATTTTGAAGGTGGTTGTGGAGTGGTTTTCAAGTCAAGTTTGAGCAAGAGTGAATGTGGATTGTTGTTGCGAGTTGTAGTGCACTAAAGCCTGCCACTATCCACACTTTGCAATGTACAAAGTAATGCCACCATATTTTCTTGGTAACAAGCAAAGGAAATAAATAATGTAGAATTTTTTTTAACATTCATGGTCATATGCGACCTATTCTTATGGAATGAGGCCAGCATAGATGACTCTTTCTCATTGGGTAACTACAATAGTGGCCCAAATGGTGAGAGTTAGGTTTAGGGTTTAGAATGAAAGACTATTTGGGATGAGGATCTCTCTCTCTCTCTAAAGCAACGTCTTAAAAGCTAACCTTTGCATCGACCGTTCGAGGTATCCTGAAAATTGTGGTTAAGGTTTGGCCTCTATCCGACCATTTTCTGACAGGTGACAAACACAAGTGTTTTGGAGTTGTTGAGAGCTTCAAGAGCCATGGCGATGGCGACTCTTGCACTTCCCTTGCCTTTTGCAACTTCCCATGTTTGTTCCTTACAACCCTCGCTGTTCCAATCTCAACTGTATTATTGTTTGTTATCTGCGGGAATCAGCTCGCGAGGGTTCTTTGTTCTTTGGTCCCCTCCCCTCCCGCCCCAGTTTTTTGGTGATTTGAGGGCCTCCGTTTGAATTACTGTTATTCTTCATGAGGCGTTCAGTTTCAGTTCTAGGGAAGAATCCGATCTTCGCTGAAGATTTTACGGGCTAACGATGATGATGATGATCCCTGGAGGATGGTGAAGAGAAAGTAGCATCAGTTGGTTACTGTTTTCCTGCGATCCTCCCATTTTCTTTTGTTTTGCCGTCACTTTGCTCCAGAGCTAGAAGCCTGATTTTGAACATTTTCAATAACCTACCAACTTTGCGAATCTTTTGCAGCTACGCTACAGGGTTCGTCAGATGACTCACTTCGGAGGAGGGGAACCGTTCAGTGCAAAATCCAGTTACGGCAGCGGGATAACGTTCAGGACGCGCCTAATCTGCGGTTGTTTGGTTAGAACTGTTTCTTCATTGCATATTTTGGCTGCGTTTGTTTTTGTGCAATTTTGGTTTTACGAGGTGAAAACTATTTTGATCGCGAATGCTTGGCACTGGAGCTGAAGACCAAGCAAAGGAGATGAAGCAGTGATGAATTGCATGACAATAGTGTTTGAACCTTGTGAAGGATCTGCATAAGAAAGCATATCTGCAGGTCGCCTAGGAAGCAACAATTGGCCAAGGAAGCTTGGTGAAAAGCAACAAAGACAAGACGAGAGCTACAACTTGGAAAGATCTGTTTGATAGATATTCTCACTGTCTGACTGCCATAGGGACTCTTCTACTGTCCATGTTGATTGAAAAACCCTAAGAATGGAAGTTTGTACTGGAATCTGTGCTTGCAAACCAGCTGATACGTTATTAAAATTTGACATTTTCTGTTCATCAACCTGATGGTGTGCAGAACAGCAGAAGAGAAAAAGAAGGCTCTCAGCAACATTGGTTTGTTCAGGCAAGCACAAGTGGAGGTTCTGGTGACCTTGAAACACCTAAAGAAACAGTGACAATGCTATCTGGGGTCAACACAAGAGAAGAGTTGAAGAAATTGGTGATGAGTGCAGTTTCAAACACAAATCGCGGCAAGGTGGCCGCCACTTAGGTTCTGTTCCATTTTATCTCCAGTTATAACACTAGTTTTCTTCAAGATGCATAGTCCCTCAGGAGCTTATCCTTCTCTGGAATCGGGTTCAAGCAAGTTGCCACTGCTGCCATTTTTTTTGTCTTACAATTTTCAATTTGAAGTGGCAGACTCTGAGCAGTCAAGTATCATATTGCCTCCTTTTGGTGGTGCTAGAGTTTCTGTTAGTAGGTTCTAGGTTCTAGGGTTTCTGCCATTGATGCATAATACTCCATGAGATTGTCCTTCTCTGCACCTGTTTCAAGCAAGCTGCCACTGCTGCCATTTTCTTGTGTTATGATTTTCAATTCAAAGAGGCAAACTGAGAGCAGTCAAGTATCACATTGCCTGCTTTTGGTGGTGCTAGGGTTTCCCTTAGTGGGTTCCAGGGTTTCTGCATTTGCAAATGTCTGCAGCTGGCTCTTTGAGCAGTAAACCCCACTCGGTTTTCTATTCTATGCAATTTTTACACTTCTCAATCCTTAATCATAAGCCATTCATCAAAATCTCAGAGGTTTTGAAGTGCCTGGGGATGTGGCATGCTGCAGTCCATTTCAGAAAGAAGTAGCCTTGAGTTCATATTTCTGTTTTGTTGTCCTACTAAACCACTCTTACTGGTTTAGGGCTATGAGTAAAGACCTCAAATGTTGTCTAATATTGATATTGAGCTCCAGTGAATGGGACTCAAAAAAGGCTATGTCAACTGAAATTGAGAAACTAATGTATACAATCAACTGATAATTCTGTGTGATGTGATATCTCTGGGTTTCTCATGTCTTTCAGAGTTTGAAGTGTACATGTTGGAAGAATCTACACAGTTTTTGATTGTGTATGATTTGGTGTGTGTGACAGGATGCCACGTATCAGCAGAAGCAGCATATTCTTGTTCTCCTTGAAGTAAGGAATCTTTTCCATTATCCAAGTTATTTTTCACTCAAGTTCTCAAGCGATTGGAAATATTCTGAGGTGAATGGTTATGGATGCAGGAACTAGAAGTCCAAAATCCAACAGCTGACCCCATCAATTCCCCGTTATTTTCTGGGAATTGGGCACTGCTATACACAGCTGCAATTAATGGTGCGCCTGCAAACTGGAATAAGGCAGTCCTGTTTATTGACAAAATGAGGCATACATAATACAGTGTTAGGTTTCTGGAATTTTGGTCTGGTTTTAAGGTTCTGGAACTCATCCTGGAAGTGGTAGTTTCTTTGGTACCCATCACATACATGTTCCTAATACATTGTAATGGATTCGGGCTTGTTCAGAGAAGAAATCAGACAAGTATGCAGGCACAGAAGAGGGACCTTTTTTGTCACGTTTGAAACCTATTAGCCTTGGATCTGTTCGGCAGACACGCAGCACCCAGGTAAATTTTACTCTCAAGATCCTTTCATCAAGTAACTGAGACAATGGCTCATCCAGTGTCTCACCAGTGGTGCAGGTGAACTTCTCCTTTTGGGATGTACTTTGCCTTACTCACAGGGCATGTCAACCTCTATTTTTCAGGAGCCAAAATTTGATTTTTGCAGGTTTCATGTTGATATGACAGCATATGAGACTTGCACTTACACTTTCTAGTACAAGCTTTTGAATCAAGGGAGACCAAGATGCATGAAGTGGCCTAGCCTTTGACAAAAACTTGTGATGTGCAGGTGATTGATGCAGAGGGCGGAGTGGCGCAGAATATAGCTGACTTCACTTTTTTCAATATTGATGGTAGGCATCAACCACCAAGTTGTTTCTTCAGTGTTAATTTGTAGGGTTTAAGCTCCAACCATTGCAGGGAGCTGATGAGTAGGAGGGGATGCTAGGGTAGGTGGTTAATACCGTACATGTGCTGTTGAATCTCCCTGAACATACATGCATATGGCTGGTGCTCCTGTTCAATCTGATCAGTTTTGTTTTGGTCTTCTTTTCTCTTTTCCTTATGGTTGGGTTTCCTCTTTTTTATACTTGCTGATCAGTTACTGTTTTGTGTGAGATCTGAATTATCTATTACCTTGTTATCATGTTGTGTCTTAATTCTATTAAGCTTGGCTTAAATCAGAAGTACAAGAAAGTTCTTCAGAAGGAATCATGTTCTTAGTTTGTACTTATTAGGACTGCCCACATTTCTTTTTGGCTGAATTGAGGATGTGAATTGAGGATGTGTTGGGCATTCTCAGGGTCCTTGACAATAAAGGCAAAGGTGGTGAAGGTAGCCCCCTCTGAAAAAGGGTCGATTCGTGTTGATGTAACCTTCAAAAACTTTCAGGTCAAAGTTGGCAACTTAGAGTTTCCATCACTTTCTTTGAATTGGATCAATCCAAAGGGGTGAGTCAATCTTTCCTAGCATATAGCCCTGGGCAATAAAGCTAGAGAGTTTTGACTTCAAAATTAATTGAGTGATAAGTTGCTTGTGACACCTTATTGGGGATTTGTAAAATCATATAATGATTTCTGATTTACAATGTGAGCTGAATGCTATAATTGGTGACACAATGACTGGAGAGCGTACTCTTTCTAATTGTGACATATCATTTCTTACAGGTGGATTGACACAACATATTTGGATGAGACTATGCGCATTGGTCGTGGGGATAAAGGATCGATTTTTGTTGCTGTGCGTGCCAAAACCAAGTGACAACCTATGGCTTCATATGTGGTTTACACTACCAAAGAACGGTGTGCAGCAATGTAATAGATTCTAGAATGGTATATTCTATGATTCAATAGATGGTAGGGTAAAAAGTTATTTAACTATTTTTCCACTCTTATTGTCATGTGTTCTCTAAAGCTTGAATTGTGTATAATAAGCCAGGATTGTGTACCACTGGTTTGCGGATCTTGTTATCAATTACTCTAAAGTGTGGAATGCACTATAGCAGGATTCTTAAACTTTTCTACTTTCCTCTCTAAGCTGTAGCCAAAATTTGGCTAATTCCTCTTGTGGATGATTGTCATCACAAATTGGAAAACAACCCTGTTGTCCATAGCAATGGGGTTCCATGCACTTGCAGGCATGGTAAAGCCCTCAGCCATGGGCTTTATGAGAATGAGGCCCATGCTCTGCGACACACAGGCCCTTATTCCAACAAGGGATGTGTCATGCGGTGGCGTTGCCATTTTACATTAAAAAGTATTGTAAGGCAAAAGGAGAATTATGGAGACTCAAACATTTCACCATGCAAAAATATAATCTTGAAAAATTCCTCTAAAAGAAACCAAAATCCTTCAAGATATTATTATAACTCTCTGATAACTAATCTTGGGTTTCAACACAAGCCAAAATATGATCTTCAAAAAATCTTCATATAAAAATAGACCTATTATTACCTAGGGGTCAAAATCCCTTAAAGCTACTATACTCTATAATGAATCTACACACAATATCCTTGCCTTGGTAGCCAAGGCCAATAAATAAAGCCCATGACCTCAACCACCATGGGCTTTCCCAGAATTAAGCCCATGCTCTGCTTAGACCTTAATTTTTTTTGTTTTCCCCTTGTGAAACCCAGGCCTGTATCTGACAGGTAGCTGTTGTCTAACAACGTTAGGCATTTCAAATAGGTAAAACTAAAATTGCATGACCTCACCCAATTTGGGGATTTTTGGGGATTTTTTCCAATAAGTTCCATCAATAATGTTGCTTGCGACTTTTTATATATAGCAAAATGGTGAATTTTTGCCACCAAAAAAAAAATCACTGACCAGTGTTTTAAATTTTTTTTGTTTTGGGGTCAATTTTGTGATGTAGCCAAATTGGAGATTATCCACAAGAATATTTACCCAAACTTGGCTAGAAGCTAAATTTCATTAATAATTTTTTTTTGAACATCCTTCTATATTTTTGACTACTACTTGAACCATGTATAGAAAAAGCCCAGGCAAAATTTCTTTAAAATTTGGTCGAATTATGGCTATACATAAATCTCTTGATTTTAGCTCTTTTAGAATTTTAACATAGTTTTTTGGCTATTCAAGCTGCCGACCACCCAAAGCACAAGGCCCCAAGAAAACCACTCCAGTGTTCCGATCGGCTTCCCTTCTCTGCATGCCCGTCAGCCGTCGTCCGTCGCTGCGCATTATCGCCATAGCTGCGTTTGCGCTTCCGTTTCTGAACTCTCTGAACATGGACTGAGTGAAAAGGGCGGTGTGGGGGTCCTTTGAGGATTTTGCTTCAATGCTGTGCTGGACAAGTTGTGGTGGAACGGTAATGTTGCTGTGATGGCTCCTCCTCCTCCCGGCACGCCGGATGTTCGCCTTCTTCCTCTGGAGGGTTCTCCCAGAGCGCCTTTCCGTGAAGATGGCGTGGTGGTGAACCTATCGAGATTGGCTTCCAGGGTCGAGAAGCTGAAGTCGCAGGAGAGTGGGAGGAGTTCGGAGGAGACGGGGGAGCGAGGGCATGATGAGTGGTTTTTGGCAGCAGGTCAGAGTCCAGGGGCAGAAGATAGCCATCGCAATCGTTTCACTGAACGACCTGGAGTTGCAAGTGTCCAGGATCCGGGGATGGTTGCGGAATCGGATTCTTCCTTTGTTGTCGTGAGTCTGCATAATAGCGGAGACCATGGCAGGAATGAGAGCTGCATCGATGAAGCTCCGAAAGTCTCCAATTCCGACCGACGTGGTCTGGATGCAACAAGGGTTCCTGTTTCTGGAGCCGAGGGATCTCACAATATGAAGGGTCGATCCTGCAAGGAAATGGAGCTTGGAGCTTTGGATATGGACTTGGAGATGGGTCTAGCGACCGGCCGTGGGAAGCGCGTGGAGGAAGACGATGCAGCCGATTTAGCCGACGGCGAACAGATCTGCCGTGTCTGCCACTTAGGGCTTCTATCCGGGAACAGCGAGGCCATGGAGCTTGGCTGCGCCTGCAAGCAAGACCTAGCCATGTGTCATCGCTCTTGTGCGGAAGAGTGGTTCAGGATACGAGGAAACAGGTTGTGCGAAATCTGTGGACGAATAGTGGAGAATCTACCTGTGTTGGAGAATGAAACGGCCTCAGCCTCCATGGCTCAGACAGAGGGAGCCGCAGCAGATACAGGCATAGCAGCGATGAGGACATCGACTGCCAGATTCAGGTTTTGCTGGCAACAACAGCTGGTGCGGAACTCGCTGCTCGCATGCTTCGTTGTGATTTTCATGGTTCCCTGGTTCTTCCGCATCGCTTACTTCACCAAGTAAGGAGTAGTCCGAAGCTGCATTCTTCAAGCTTGAAGCTTCTCCTTATTCATTTGTTGTACAGCTTCCACACCCTTCCTTCCTTACAGATGGGTGTGGAGTTTGCTCTGGCTTTGTGTAAATCTGTGGATATGGATTTATCTGTCTATGTGAAGACCTTGACGTTGCTCACAACAGTCCAGCAAACAACCTAGGTGAGGTTTCCAAACATCAAGCTCACATCCAGTACTTGTGTTTAAGAGGCAGAGACAATTTCTTTGGAGGTGAGGTGAGAGAGAGCTTGAGGTATATCACCATAGCTATATTTGAGCTTTCCCTTATGGCAGTGATTCCAGAACAACGTGAAGGAAGCAGTGCAGACAGAGACAGAGAGGAGGGCCTCGTGTAGATTACATCTCCTTCAAATCTTCTGGCAAGGAATCACATGTGATGTTAGTACTTAGTCAGACAAAGTATTTGTCGTTTTTGGGAGGGGAGGAAGACTTTTTGTTATGGTTTACTGAGTCCAGGATTCCACACTACATGGTGGTGGTCTGCACATGACAAACATGTTTGTGGTATCCAAGCTTGCTCCAAATATGCAAAACTTTGTTGTATTGAAGCCAAATGAAGCAAGTGCACAACACCTCCATGCTGTGTATCAGCTCATTCATTCCCAGGTTAAAGTGAACCACTCCATTGTGTAAACCCTTACTCTCAGCAAACTCTTGCCAAGCATTCAGTAGTGCAACTAGATGTTTTTGAGTGGCTTTGGAGCTGAAATTGTCTGTAGATCTCAAACCTTGTTCATGTCCATAAGGTTGAGATTGTTGACCAAGGCTTTTGTGTCATGAGGATGTGTCTGCCCGGTCAGTTCCATTCTTCTTTCTTTGATCATCACTTACTATCAGCTTTGTTGTCAAATGGTGCACCTTAGAAATCCCTGCTTTGCTTGCCCTCCAAAGTCCTCAAAACAAAGTGGAGAGTGAGTATATTCTTTAGGGTAAAGTAATGAGACTTGCACATTTGTAGAATTGTTCGTTTGTACCAATGATACAAGGATTTGATTCAGGTTCCATGTACATGGCTATCTGGCTGAAGAGCTTGTAACACAGTTTGAAGCTTGTAGCCTGTTTCCAGCATGCAAATTTGATACAAGAGAAGAGATGACATGCAGAACAGCTGTGAGGTTATGTACAGGTGAATTGAACAAATCATGAGCTTATTGCAGATGGATGGAGAAGATACTAAGTTAAGGCAAAGACATGGCAAGCACTTTGAAGACAATGATGAGGTATAACTTCCTCCAGGAAGCAAGTTGAAGAATAGTGCATGTGTTGAACATAGCGGAATCTTAACTCTTGTGAATCTGAACTTGTTTGAACTTGCCATAAGGGGCAGACTTAATACATGATGAGCTGCTTGTTCTGAGCTTGTTTCAGGACACTTTCAGCATTAATTTTTTTCTCTTTTAGGGTGGGGAGAAAAGTATGGAATTAATTCTGTGTGCCCCTTCCTTCATGTAAGTTCCCACCATTGCTGTCCTTCGGCTACAGGTTCTTCTCTATTTGAATTGGAGATTTCCAATCATGTCATGACAATTGATATATTGAACTTGATGGAGACAAGGCCTCTCAATTCAGGTCTGGAATAATGAGCACAGTTCACTTTTGTGCACCAACATTTAGATGGGGTATCTCCCTTGCCAACATTGTGTGCTTCTGGAAGACACAGCAGAGAGCATTCTTGTATCCCTTGGCACTTTAGTGAACACAATACCGCGACAATGTTTTTATTTTTTCTTGTGTCCTTTCAGAGTGGGGAAGCTGTTCACAAGGATGCAGTGGGAGATTTTTGTTTCTGTTGTGCAAGGTTCTTGCATCTCTGGGTGGGTGCCATTACCAAAATGCAGGGGAAGGGCTCAGCAAGGTCCAGTTATTTCTCAATCCTGCTTGCAAAGGGTGGCTAGAGATGCAGTCCTGGGCATAACTAACTACATATAAGGAAAGAAGAATGGGAGCTTATTTCCAATGTTTGTATTGCAATTCTGAGAGCATTCTTGTGAAGAAACAATCCACTGGAACGCACAATTTGCAAACTTTTCCAATTCTCCAAACAGTTATCACACCTTGAGAAGAAGCTACTTCTATATGTAAAAAGTAACCACTCTTTGTGGAGACTACATAATTCATCTGGGACTAATTACATCAGTGATCATCACCAAACATTTGCTGATCAAGAGCACAAAACCTGGAAGCAGCAAATGCATGGACCAAACCCATGCCTTGTGCAGTTCTTTCTTTTTCAAAAATGAACTGGCAGGTGAGGGTCTGAGTATATGAACCCTAGAGCAATGGTTCTCAAAAATCAAAGAACTCATTTTACCCCCTTAAATCACAGTTCTCAAAAAATCAAAGAACTTGCACACAGAACATATCCTGAATGGGGTTCTTTTGTAAAACCTGTCAGATCTTCAAGGGAAACTTCCAAAACCTGAAAATCTAAGTTATTTATATTCTGAAAATGTTCAAAAATCTGGATCCTGAGGTTCTTTGATTCTGAAGGTTTTCAGAAACGAGTGGTTATTATATTCTGGATTAAAAAAAAGACATGAAACCAAAGGTTCTTTCATTCTGAATTTTTTTCAAAGACCCACAACCAGAGGTTGTAAGAAAATCAAAGAACTGCTCAACATGGTCAAAACAAGGAATGCGGGGAGTGATTTGACAACACACAAAGGAAAGAAGGAAAGAAAGGAAGGAATAACTTGGGAATGCTTGTGATCTCAGCTGGTTCCTTGATTCTGAAAATTTTCAAAAAACCCAGTACCAGAGGTTATAAGAAAATCAAAGAACCATGCAAAGTTGGTCCAAACAAGAAATGCAGGCAGTGATGATTACCAACACACATAGGAAGGAAGTAAAGGAAAGGAAGGAAGAAAGAGAATGCTTGTACTCTTCTTTGATTTTGAAAATGTTCAAAAACCCAGAAATCAGAGGTTATGACCATTTGAACACACCCAACAATGATGGTTCAAAACAAGGGATGCAGGCAGTGATGATCATCAACACACAAAAGGGAAGGAAGGAAGGAAGCAAGGAAGGAAGGGAAAGGAAAGGAAAAGAAGGAAGAAAGAGAATGCTTGTACTCTCTCATCTGGCCATGATACATGTGTTGTTGGGGCGTGTGTTTTTTGCCAAATTTCCAAAATGAAGCAGCAAAAACAATCTAATGAATTCTCAAATTGGTGAGCACATTGTTGTGCACAGGATCTGCCAAATGATCAAGCAGGTTCTGGAAAGGACCTACACCTGTGAAAATGGCTTGGATGAAATAGCCCAAGATGGCAAGCATAGCCAGACGCCCATTCTTCACTTCCTTGATCTTCAGATCCTTCAGTTCTTTCTCATTCTTTCCAAAGCCCAAGAAGTTGAAGATTGGGCCACCAGGGTAAGCCGGATCTCCGGAACCTCCCAAGAATTTCTCGAATCCCAAGAAGTACTGCTTGCCCATGGATCCAGGTTTGTAATAATCCTGAGCTCTGCGGTGCTCGGCAAAGCCCATCAACGCTATCTCCAATACGAACAGCGTGTAAGGGTCAGCCCAGTAACCGTAAGTTCCCATTGGTGGTATCACTCCAGTCTGGAACCAAGGTAGCGCTGTTTCTTGCGGGATCAGTCCTGCTCTTCCCAGAATCTCGGGTGCAATTGCTCCAACAGCCCCAAGCATGGCGAAGCGACCGTTAATGATTTCCGCGTATACCAGCCAGTTGGGATCAATGAATCCTCCAGCACCTTCCGGATCCATCAAACCCAAAGGGTCGAATCCATAGTCTCCTGCCAAACTGAAACAGGTCCAACAATTTTTTTGTTATATATAACTGCGAAATCGCTGCAGCTACATTGAACAAGACAACTTGAATCACCCATAGTCACAATTCTCATCAACATTTCTAGTGCTTGGAAAACAACAGCAGCGTAGATGGGAGTTCCATTTATTTATTTTGACATACCTTCCATCAAGGTACGACAAGCTCTGCTTGGAAGCAAAGACAAGGGCTCTATCCGCTTGCTGCAACCACCAGTAATTTCCACATATCCATCACCCTCACTGAATCATTCTCTCTGTGTAAGCATTCTTCTATGAAATCCAAATCTTTTCCCAATCTTCTCACAGAGAAGGAAAGAAAGATGGACGAAACCCAAACTCAGCATTATTGAACAACCACAAGAGAAAGTAGACTAGCTGCATTTCCTTTTCCAGAAACCAAAATCAAGATTGAATACTGAATGTAGCTGCAGCTGCATTTTATTATTACCTTAGTGGGAGAGGGCAAGCCAGAGCCGGCACGAACAACAAAAGAAGAAGCTCTCCGGGAGCTGACAGAGAGGAGAGAAGGCACTACTTGAAGAGCTTCACCTCCCAACAATCTTTGTTGCTTCAGCGATCCTATTATTGTGGGAGTGACCAAAGCTCTAGTGGCAGCTACTGTAGAAGCCATGATAATGATCTCAAGCTCCCGAAATTAAACTCAAAGCTCTCTCTCTCTCTCTCTCTCTCTCTCTCTCTCAAACTTGAATGCAGAGCTCTCTTGTCCCTCTTCTGGCTAAATCTCTAACTAAGCAACAACACCCACAAAGTAAGTCGGATCTGCAGATCTGCAGAAAAAGCTCTGGAAATGCAGCACAATCCAGAAGCTTGCACGGCACAAACGAGAGCGTAAAAACACACGAAGAGGATGAGGAAGAGAAAGCGCAGCCACAAAAATCCAACGGCCAAATCAAAGTCAGCCGTTGCTTAACTAATTAACTAATTAATTAATTAATTATATTGTTTGTGGCAGCCCTTTTCCCACCTTTGTTCTCTTTATCAGATCCTTTTTGCTTTTAGTTTTTTTAATGTGTTTAAAAAAAAATTCAGTAAATTTCTAGTGCAGTTAAAAAATAATTTAACAGCTATTTTCTTTATTTATGTTCTTTGTGGGCAGCCCTTTTCCCCAATTGTTTTTTTGGTTTTTTTTTTTTTTTTTTTTTTTTTTTTTTTTTTTTTGTTTTTTTTTTTTTTTTTTTTTTTTTTTTTTTTTTCCCTTTTTTTGGGGATTCTACTAACCAGATTCTTTACTTTTAGTTTCTTATGTGTTTTTATTTTTCAACAAATGTTTAGTCCAGTTTAAAAATATTTAGCAGCTATTTTCTTTATTTAAGTTTATTTTGGGCAGCCCCTTTTCTCTATTTTTTTAAAATAAATTTTCTTTTCCCCATTTGTTCTGTTTTACCAATTCGTTGCTTTTTTGTTTGTGATGTTTTTTTAATTTTCTTTAAAATTGAAGAGTAAAATTTTCTTTAAATACTTTACAGCTATTTTCACTATTTTGTATTCCTTTTGGGCAGCCCATTTTCCCCACTATTGTTTTTTTCTTTTTTTTTTTTGGGTGGGGTGATTTGTTCTGTTTACTAGGTCCTAGTTTATTATTATCATTATTGTTATTATTATTACTATTATTATTATTTATGTAATTTGTTTTTTCTTAATTTTTGTGTGGATTTTAATTAACGTCTTATAGCAATTTCTTTGGGGGTAGCCTTATCCAGACATGACCCAGAATCTTGTCGGTAGTTTAACACCGTCGATTTGAGAGGGGCTGATCCTGGATCGTCAATCCATGCCCTGGTATTGGCTAAGATTTGCACAGTCTATCTTCCCTACCTCCAGAAAATAATCCGTCAAGGGAATTAAATATATAATTAATTAAAAAAAAACTCTAAGAAAAGAGCCTATTATTCTTTAACTATTTTATTATTTATTTATTTATTTACTTATTCTCTCCTAAACCCAAAACAGGGTCTAGATTTGGTGATACTCAATTTTTTAGACCAATTAAAAAAAAAATTCAATTTTTTTTTTCATTTAAAAAACTTGAGACCCAAAAATTAAATAAAAACTCAATTCTTGTGGTTATTAGCAATCACACATGACCAACCTAAAACTCTAGGCTTTTTACTTAATACTAAACATGGTTTTGGGTTGGGAATTTAGTGTATTAACTTCACATGACCTAGGTTAAATTGAATGTTAACACATGGTTAGAGATAATGGTAATTGTTTGTTAGCAAGAAGCAATTACAATTGGAACTTGGGCAATTTAGGCAAACCAAAAAGAAAAAAAAAAGAGGAAATTTGATATTTAAAGGGTTGAAATTCCCAAAATTTATTTTCATATAATTAGAGTTGGAATGTATTCTTTTCGTGCGATGATCTTGGGATTTAAATGTGGAGTGATTTTCAAAATTTAAAAATATCAAGAATACAAAAATAAATTTATTATTCGTCATTTGAATACATGTGGAGGAGGTTCTTCATATGAGTAAAAAACTACCCAGCATTGGTTTGATTCAAACTAGTGTTGACCAGTTATTGAAAAAAATCTAATTATCAATCTGGATATCAATAACTTATTAGACAATAATTGAATTTTTTTTAAAAAAGGTAAAATACCTAGCAGTCACATGCGAGAAAGAATATAAACAATTGAGATAACCCTTATAAAATATATTATTAAATCCTTAAAATTTGATATCTTACTTGAATGTTTGAAATTTTCAATTTTGTAGCTTATGCCCCTAATCATTACCATCTCCAAGAAGGTAAAATTGAAGGGACAAGGTCAATGCCTTATACTCAATCAAACAAAACTACCTTCTACTAATTTATTTTACTACAATTATTCACATAGTAAGTAAAGAATCATACAAGGACCAAAGGAGGAAGGTGAAGGTGATATGCTATCCAAGAAAGACCTATCATCTTATAAGTAGGTTAATCCAAGGAGGTAAGGGAAGAAAGTAGAGAAAGGTAACATGGGAAAAAAACAAGATCCAAGAGTGGCTATTCTCCAAGAGTCTATAGTACCTTCAACATCTCAAAATATTACCATGTTGGGGTTTGCAAACCTTCTATAACTATTATCCCATTTTCACCATGCCCATTAGTCTTCTAGTGGTTGTATTTGTTGCTTGTAACACTTCAAGAGACCTCCCCCCTTTTCTCTATTGTCTACAACACACTACATTCTTTCATATCTAGTCTCTACTACCTATAATAATGCCTTTCATTCTATAAGTGATCTATTAGTGTTTTCTTGTTGCTTTCTACAATCAAATACTAACTGTTTTCTTTTGGTGGCAACCATTAACTTATTATTCTAGAGGTTACCAAATGGCATGCCTCTTTATTTTCTATTTTAAAAGAAACGCAAAAATACCATTTCAAGGGAGTAATTTAGTTGTACAATCTCAAACAATTCTACCACCCACATTTTTTAATAGAATAGAAATACAACCAACACATTGAGTCCTTCAACCATTTTCCCACTAAAATCACACACAAATATAAGCACATTATTCCATTACTCACACATATTTCCATGAATTCTCCATTTTTTCTTTCCAATTACCAGAAGTTTCCCCCATCATAGAAGTCCTCCCACCCTCCCTTTAATCCTCCTTCTTCACAAAACCACACAAGGCCCACATTAACCCTTAGAAAATAAGGCCTTTATCCTAATCCCTTCCTAAAATTTTTTAGATGATTAGGTGGATTACCCCCCAACCATTCACAACATGAACTATTTAATCCCAGTAACTTCACCCCTTGGATAAAAGATGGTAAGTCTACCACTAATAACTATTAATTATTAGAAGGTCTATGGTATTAATTAGTCTAGATATTTAACCCCTTAACAATTGGCCTTTGACATGCAACCATACCAACAATATATAATTTTTCATGTTTTCTTGCATTTAGGGATGGGGTCCCAAGGATGATTTGGGACTTCCATTCATCTAGTACGGAAGAACCCAATGTAGATGAGAAGGAACAGGCCATGGGGTTCCACATTGGCACCACAATTGTACAAGGCAGTTCCAAAGGAGCTTGTAGGTGGATTTTGGGGCAAGTTATGGATCTCAACTGCCTCACATGGATTTTTCTTTTGGTCTTGGTAGAACAAAGATGTTTTGACCAATTACACCCACCCACTTTGGACCCCATCCTTTACTTGTTGCACCTTTTTCCAGGACAACTATGTTAATACAAAAGGGGGGGTGATGTTACAACATGACAAGTACATCCTTGGGAATTATGGGATCAAAGATGCCAAGGGAGATTTATGGGCATGGAATAGGAAATTGGTGATGCCAAAAGACAATAGCACCTCTTCACATTTTGCATAGTAATCATAGGTCATGCCCTTGGGTGCTAGGAATGTTCCATCATCCCAACCCAAGGTATAGGTGATTGCATAACCATGGGACCCAGCGATTGGTTTAACAGTTATAAGAGGTGAAGTGCATGAAGCATGACGGTTACTAGATGATTTCATTGGATGTATTGCCTTCAATTTGAAGGAATTGGGTTAGTTAAAAGGACAAGAGGTCTAGATCATATTGAAGAATGATAATCTAATGTTCAAACAAGCTTACAAGCTTAGTGAGGTGGAAAGAACTTTGGTTCAAAATCGACTAACATAATTGCTAAATGTTGGTTTGGCATAACTATTTAAGGGTGAATATGCCTTAACAACAATGATGCCAACCAAGAAGGACATTTTGGGTAATTGGATTTAACGCCACATATGTGGGGATTACCATATGATGAAAAAATGAATTCATTCAAAGAAATATGCCATGCCCCTACCAGAGGAGATTTTTTATGCCTTTGGTTAGGCCAAGGTTTTCAGTACCTTGGATTTGAGGTTTAGCTACCATCAGATATCATTGAAGGAAGGTGACAAGGTCAAGACAATAGTTTAGGGAATTGATCTTCATGGGAAATATTGTTTAAACCAATGGAGGTTTTTGTCATTTGGTTTGAAGAATGTCCTTGCAAAATTTCAAAAAATTATGGATAAAATGCTGGTAGGTCTTAGTATTATCAAATGTTACATTGATGACATCATTGTTTTTAGCTTAACCCCATGATATCACATGCATCATTTGCAATATGTGTTTGGAAGATTTTAAAAACATAACCTTATTAAGTTTCATCCATGTAAGTGTTAGTTCTTTCATACTTAGGTGGGATCTATCTAGGTGGACTCAGGGTTCAAAAGGCCAAGGTTGAAACCATTTCACAAGTTCCCCAACCAATAAATTTTGGTTGTTCACAATTTTTTTTAAATTTTTGTAATTATTACTAGAGGTTTGTGAAAGGTTTTAGTAGCATAACCAAACCTTTAATCTTGTTGACATAGATTGACCATGAGTTCATTTGGGATGATGCACAAGAACATGTTTTTCAAAAGTTGAAGGCCAAGTTTTCATCAACTCCCATTTTGAAGCAACCCATCCAAAGATGATTGTTCCAATTACAAATTGATTGGAACATTGTAGGGTTGGGAGTTATGCTTACCCAATTTGATGATGATGGTCAAGAATTTGTGGTGGCATATGTTAATCAATCCAACAATAAAACAAAGGCCAAGTATAATTCATACATGAGAGAAAATGCTTTGTAATTGTTTGGGTTATTTCATCATTCTGATATTATTTTCATGGTAACCCATTCATTTTGGTTATCAATCACTAGCATTTGAAATACCTTATGGAATCAATCCAACTCATAAGAAAGTTGGCCAAGTGGGCACTTATCCTATAGGAATATGATTTTGATATAATTCACAAGCCTAGTAAGTTTAATCAAAATGCTGATGGGTTGAATCAGAACCCAAGTTCTAACAAGGAGGATACCACTCAAGCTCATTGGCATGGTGATGTGGATTTGGAAGCAATACCAAGATGGCATGCCTTTGCATACTTTTGTACCTTATTGGGATGTTCAAGGGATTTACTTCATATTGGTGTGGATGTTTCAGATTCCCATGACGCCAACATGGAATTAGAAGGCAATGGTATTTTAAACATTTATGAGGATGCATCTATCAGTACATATTTGTAAATAGGTCAAGTCTCAATTGGATCAAAACCCCAAAGAAAGGGAACATGTTGTGCATAGGGCCAAGTGGTTCAAATGGGAAGGTAATTCCTTCCTACAAGTGTGGGTAGATGGTCAAGTAAAGGTTGTGTTTTGCCCAAAACAATGTGAAAACCTTGTGAGATGTGCTCATGAAAAGTTGGGTCATTTTGGGTCTAACAAACATATAATTTGTTCGATACATACTACTGGTGGTGAAGGATGTTTTTGCAAGTTTAGTAGTTTGTTTTTAGGTGTATGGTGTGTGACCAAGTTCAAGTATCTTTCAATGCACCTACGCCTCACCTACAACCTTTACCAATTATGGGGCTTAGGTACTAGTGGAGTTTGGATTTTTCTAGCCCATTGAGTTTAATACCTTGACATAACCAATATGTTTTGGTTATGATTGGACATTTCTCCAAGTGGTCAAGGAGTTGGTGCCATTGTTGAATCATAGTAGTAAAAGGGCCACATATGCATTTTTGAACAAGGTACTTAGTAGGTTTGGGGCTTTAGTTAAATGTATCATTGACAAAAGTACAAAATTCTATGGGGAATTCCAAAAGGTGTGTGAAAAAACACTGATTGATCATCACATGACTTCATGACACCATCTTGAGGCAAACATGTTAGTTGAATAGATGGTGCAAATGGTGAAGTGAAGTTTGTAGAAATATGGGTTTCATAAGGGCCATACTCTTTTTTAATCTTTTGCATGGATTTTTTGATCAATCACATGTTCAAGGATATTCATAAGTTGGCTTATAAATATTTATGATTAAAAGCATAAGGGATAATTATAGGATTTATGGTTTGATAATTGTTAAAACTATAAAAAGATTGTTAATGTTAGATTATGGACTTTCAAATGCCACTTTTGAAACACCTAACCATGCTTTTGCCCATAAGGGTTATGTTAGGGTATGTAGGGCTAGGTAAAAAATATGTAGGGGCTATGTAAGGCTATGTAAGATTGTGTTTAGGCATAATTAAACGCTATGCAAGGCTATATAAGGGTTATGCACAATATGTAAGCCTAGGTAAAATCAATGTAGTAGCTACCTAATTAAGCTTACATAGGGTCCTTTATAGGGGCTAAATAGGGCATGGCTATTTAGGCTATGCAAGGTTATGTAGGTCTATATGTATAACTAAGGGGTACATAAGGGTACCTAGGCATACATAGGCGCCAATATTATTGGGGTTATATATTGTAAAGGCCATGTGGGCCTATATATGTAAGGGCTATGTGGGGGTTATATAAGCTTAAATACAAATTATGTAATCCTATGTAAAGGCTATGTAGGCCTAGATAAGCCCTAATTATATATAGCTTTACATACATTGGCCCTACATAACCCATACCATAACCCTTACATTACTTAGCCACCAAATCTATGCAAACCAAGGCCTACTTAAGTTAGCATAGGCTCACCTAAAATATAACCTAGGTTTATGTAGGTTCACATAGATGTATTTATGTTAATCTAGGCCTATCATTTATTTACCTACCCTTTTACCACATTATTTTATATTAATTATATTAACACAAAGTTATAAAGTTCAAAATGTTTAGCCTTTAATTAACCTTGGCCACCTTACTTACTACCTATCAACTTAGCCTAGACCTACTAGACTTCCTTAGGTTGATTGAAGATGGACTAATTTGTTAACCTATACTACTTACTAACCTAACTTAGGTTAACTTAAGCATTTTTAAGCTATAAGTAAAATATGTTTTATCCACAAAAAATGAGCCATTATATAATATGCCAAAATTTGACATTTATGATTATGACAAATATGACTAATGACTATTTTTAATCATACAATCATATATGCTGTGTTTTTTAACCATAGTTGTATTTTTGTAACTATGGATATGACTCCATGACTAAAAGCTTTCATGGATAAGACTATGTGATTAAAAATCTTCTTCATGAGCATCATATCATTATTTAATAATATACAATTTGAAACATTAAAAACTTATGAATTAAAAGGGAAAATAACTAGAAGGTGTCTATACATACCTACTAAGTATATTATAAGTTTGTAGATGATCAAACACATAATTAATGCACAAATAAATAACCAATACCTTATAATTTCTAGAACTTTTTCCTTAAAATAATTAATTATTTAATGTGAATTTTTGGATAGTGGCTAAAACGAATTTGGGGGAATGCTTTTTCATTTTTGAAAAACTTCCCAAAAAATGGAAAACAAATTGCCAAAGTTCTTGAAACCAAATAAATAAATAAAAAATTGATGTCTAGAATATAATTTAAACATTTAAGTTGAGACTCTTGTTCAAAGGTTTATTTAAATGAATATCTTTTTTGACGTAGTGATAACTTACATTTGTCTTATACCCTAAGAAAATAAAAAAATCTCTAATTGTTCAAGAATTGAAGCTAGGGCATTTGACAATTTATCTAAAACTGATAAAGATTCATTAGTAGAAAAACTGTCTTTTGCAACTTATTTTATGCAATCACATGTTGCATGTGACATTTTTTAGTTGCATAAGACATGTGTAGTTGCATAAGACAAGTTGTAAAAAATAGTTTTTTTTAAGTGACTATTCCTTCACACCATTTGCACATGGTTGAAAAGTTGGAAAAACAGATCTAAATCCAAATATTGCAAACCAAACAGATTAAAATTTTCAAATAGTTGGAAAACTATATTATCATCATAGAATTATATAGATGGCATTTACAATGATACATTTGGTTTTCCATATTACACAACCATGCATGATTTCATAAGAGAAGCATTTTTTATTTGAATTTATTTATTGGTGGATACAATTCAAACTGATACATTATTCTTCAACACCAAGTCGTTACTTATATAGTCATAATCTATTAAGGAGGTTTGATGTTCCCTATAGGTAGGCTATGCTGATTCCAATACCCTACATAATTTCTTGTGAAAGAAAGGGTTCATGCAAGACTTATGTGGAACTATAAATAGAGATGTTTGGGAAGTCGTGCCTCGGGGTGTACACACAAGGGATGAAGACGAGGTGTGCTAAGGCCAAAAGTTTCTGTCATGTCTAATTTCGTGGGATCCTCTCCTTGAGGTAAAGTAAAATCAAAGCTATGTGTAAGGCGGGCCAAACCCATTTGCACGAATACAACAGCCAATGGCATTCCAGGACACATACGTCGGCCAGTTCCAAAGGGCATCAACTGGAGATGTTTCCCACGAACATCGATTTCCGGATTCTTGATGAATCTTTCAGGGTCAAATTCCAAGGGCCGTTCCCACATCATTGGGTCCCGTTGAATTGCATAGAGATTCAGAAACAATCTTGTTTTGGTAGGAAACTTGAATCCAAGGACTGTTGTCGGTTCCATGGACTCGTGAGGAATACCCAAGGGTGTCGTTGGGTGCAAACGAAACACTTCTTTGGTCACAGCTTGTAGGTATGGCAGGTTTGGGAGGTCGGTCTCCAGAACAATTCGATCGTTACCGATGACAGTGTCAAGTTCATTCTGCAATTTTTTCATGACAATTGGATTTCGTAAAAGTTCGGCAAGTCCCCACTCCACTGTAAGAGACGACGTGTCTGTTCCAGCCAGCAGCAGATCCTACAAACCAAGCACCCAAATAACATGATGTCAGCATTCAGCCCACTCTCTGACGTTTAAGGCAGGAGATTTTTGAAATAAATGGGTGGCTGATTCCAGGCCAAATCTTACACTTAGTCACATACCACACAATTAAAGGACAAAAAAATGACGCGGAAGGTAGTGCCTGGACTTTAATGTACTATGGAAGGATCCTGGTAGGGCCTGTTCCACCTGGGAATGTTGCCTTTTTGTGAAGGAACATATGGAATCTTGAAGCATTGTTGAAATGAAAGTTTCGAAATTGATTAATTATTCAACAGACCGACTGTATGGAAGCTGCCAAGGTACTTCGGTAATGAATTGTTTAGTTCTCTTTTTTTTTTTTGCAAGACGATACTTATATTTGTGTATTATTTAATTACCTGAATAACGGCTTTCACGGAATCCTCTGCTAGACGTCCAGTCCCATCTTCAGAAGGTTGTGCCATCAACACGTCCACAAAATCCTCTTCTGCACTCTGATCAAACTGCCGTTGTCCATCATGCTCCTCATTTGTTCCACTGGACGGAGGTTTCTTCTGGGTCTGATGCTTCATGAGTTTGGATTTCTTGAGTTCCAGAAAGGTTTGCAAAAAAGAGTCAAGCTCACGTTTGGCCTTCTTGATTTGAGCCTTGAAACCTGACACAGTCGTGACCCACTTCAACCAGGGAATGAAATCACCGATCAGCAGTGTCAACGATATAGAAAACACTTCAAAGATGAGCTCCTTGAATCTGTGTGCATCCTTTTCGCCCGCTGTGTCCGCATCAAAAAACCTACAGCAAAATTTCAAACACCAACATTAGTTTTTGAACCTCACTAGATAGGCCGGATCAGCATTTGCAGCATCGAACATTTGTAAGAGTAACTCCACCGGTACTCAGTATGTGACCCAGAAAATTAAAATTGGATGAAGAAAAGTCAAAACATGCTGGTTTGGCTCAGCAAAATGGTTTTGGCCCAGCATTTTTGCACTCTTTGCTGAAGCTGGTAAAGGGACATGATCAAAGCCTAATACTTGCCAGAGAAGAGTGTAACAACTGTTTCTGATTGAC
>Ga0209208_10000509_pt1 | contig 50835 bp, 26 predicted proteins | sample S1TSphfallax_3_FD_187694 | JGI IMG/M metagenome (GOLD analysis project Ga0209208, IMG submission 187694) | Host-associated microbial communities from peat moss isolated from Minnesota, USA - S1T2_Fd - Sphagnum fallax MG (SPAdes) (version 2) | ecosystem: Host-associated > Plants > Peat moss >... | reverse complement strand
TATTTTAAAATCATTGCAATTACTTCAAATAAGAATTAATTATTATGTGCATAATTATTTTCTAATTGAACATAATTATTCACACTCTGTAATAATTTCAAACCTGAATTAAAAATTTGGAAAAATTATAATGTAGTTAAAATAATTATTTACCGATTTTAATTTCACAAATTATTATATAATATTAATATTATTAAAAATTTTGTGATTCATCGTCTATGATAAATATTTATAGTAATTTTATAGTAATTATGAAAATTAATGTTATGTTTAACAAATTATTGTATTTATAGTTAATAATTACCAAGAGAAAAAAACTACTTGACCTATAATAATTCTTATAAAAATAAATGTAATTATACAATAAGTAATGTAATTAGTTGAATAATAATTTTTTTTAAATTCGTGTAAGAATTTACTTTAGAATGACAATTGTTAATTCATAGTTTATAATTTTAACAAAAATATTTAAAGATTTTAATCTTTAATTTAGAGTCGTTAAATTAGTTTTACATTAATTATATTATATATAATTCAATCAGATTCTTAAAAATAATAAAATATTTTAAAATATTTTAATCTTTTAATTATTTAATTATTTATGAGTTATGTATTAATAACTTGTGAGTAACTAGATAGTTAGTTTGTTAAATATTAAGAAATTATTTTTTAATTAAGTAATTGATAATGAATATTGAATATTTGTAGTGTATACTTTATAATTTAAATATATGTAAATTTAATCATTATTAATTAAATGATTATCTAATTATGTAGTATTTGAATTGTTTATAATTCTAAAAACTAAGAAAATAAGGCATGAAGAAAGTTTTGAAATTACAACTTAGTTTGTGAAGAAGTTGGAACTTCAAAACTTATCCCATATTGTTTGTTTTTCATTCTTAATTTGAACACTATATAAACAAAAGGGTGTGGTCATCCAATTTCACATTAAAAAAATTGTGCACATGGGATGAGCCAATCAAAAGGCTCGACCCAAAACAAAAAAACAAATTATGCACATTTAAAAAGTACTTACCTTCCCAACCTATTTATCTACCTAGCTAAGTAGGTACCTAGTTTGACCTACCCACCTAGGTTGACCTATGTACCTACCTACCTAAATACCTACTTATATGAATAAGTATTTAACCTAGGAAAGTAAAACCTACCTACCTATTTTTTTACTTAAGTAGGTAGGTTGGTATGTAACCTAGGTTTGTAAGCACCTATTTATGTACCTACCTAAGTACCTACCAATTTAATATTTTTATTTTTATTTTAAAATTTTAATGCCACGTGGCATATTCACATTGGGCCACGTGTCATAATATAATATCATCAAAGTATTTGAATTGAACGTCCTAGATTATTTCAAAATAATAATAATAATAATAATAATTTAGATAATCAAATATTAAGACACGTGGGAAACACATCATTTGCCCTCAATTGTGACCAAAATAGTTGCATCTCAGTCGCATGTGACAATACGTATACAATGAAGTCAAAGGATGAAATGTATTTGTTGACTTTTTTTTTATACAATACCCTTTGTCATTTGCGACTAATTTATCACATGCGACTTGTCTTAGGCGACTAAAGGGATTTTAGTTCAAAATGTCTCTTGCGACTAAAATTTAGTTGCAAAGACTAGTCGAAAATACATGTTTTTCTTCTAGTGTTTGCTTCTATAAAAGCCATTCAATTTATCATTCAAAAATGTATTACATGGTTTAAAAAATTTACTTGGGTAGGTAAGCATGGGAGAAAGCTTGCATCGAATCTAGATTGAGCCCAAAAAAACTCCGCACTTGTGAAAACAAGGTACATTTTTTGATCATTTTTAAATTTTTGTTTCATATTTTGGAATTCACTTAATGGGTCTAATTTTTTTTTGTTCTTGTGGTTTCAATCATAGATTTGCCAACTAAATTTTGTTATTCCAAGACGCACTAACTTTTCATAATGTCATTGCAATATATTATAACCAACAATATGTGGCATTATAGTTTCATGTAGGTACCATTTTTGCAAATTTGGTCTGTATGCGAAACTATGGTACAAGTTTTGTCCCCAATTGTTAGTGGGTGTGTAATGAAAAGTTAAGGAAATTGATTGCTTTTCGATGCCCTGCAATTTATTTTGAGATGTTTGAGGCCGTTGGCATTTCAAATTGTTCATAATGGTTTAACAAAGGAGGATTTTTTTGATCCCAAGTTGAAAGAATTTGTGGTTTGAATGAAACAACAAATCCTATAAGTTTTTCTTCCTTTTTTTTCCTTCTTACATGCATTTGATAGGATGTGAAGCCATAATATGTCAATTTTGATGTTTGATCCAAGCTTTAAAAGCATGTAGTTGGTCACCATGTATTTAGGTCGAGAAAATGTAGTCCTATTTTTACTAATAGAGGTTGCCAAGTTGTTGATGCCTACTAGTGGTGTAGAAATTAAAGATTAAGTGAATTTTGAAGATCCATTTATCACCACAACAACAAATGCATATACATACAAGGATTTGGTTCCACAAGAACTTATTGGCTACCATATATTAGTATCCTATTGATGTAGAAAATTGTAAGTGCACCTTGTCTTGGTGGCACAAAGAAAAAATAAGTTAATTGTTGCATTAATAACACGACACATTTTTAACATCCCAACTAGCCAAATCAAGATTGAACGTACTTTTTGTTGTTGTTATGATTTTGATTGCATTTCATTGATGTTGTTTCCAAACTAACAACGTGGACAAACTCATATTTGTCCATAAAAATTGGCCACCTAATCCACGGGTTGGTTGTTTGAAACCCACTAACATTGAGGTGGAATTATAATTGATGGCATAACTAAAGGTAGAATTTGAAGATGAAGTCAAAGGTGAAGATCTCTCAAATTTGGTAGAATTTCTTTAATCTCCCATTTTTCATGTGTGGAAGTGCTAAATGTTAAGTTGAAAATGATGACATCAAAAAATTGTCAAGGTGGTCAGTTATAAACAACTCTTCCTAAATTCCACATCATCAATGTCTTTTACTTTGAATATATGTGTTTTTTTTCATTAAATGTGGTCTTGGTGTTGTTGTTAATGAGTTTGTTGTTTTATTCATGATCAATATTTTTTTGTTATTTTTGTCTTTATGAATATCTATTCATGCCTTTTGTGTTAATTTCAATCAAAGTCCATGTTTATGTGAGTCCACGTGTGTTTGTATGAGTTTGTCTACATGTATTTGAGTTTATTTTATGTGAAAACATGTTTTTGTGTTTATTTGATTCATGTATTTGTCCCATGTGTTAAAGTGTGTATCTATATTTTTTTGTGTCTATCTATGTATGTGAATGTGTTAGTGTTTGTATCGCATCGACTTTATGTGTGTCTAATGTCTACATTTTAATATACATGTCCATTTATGTTTATGTTTTTGTATGTGTTTAATATGTTTATGTGTGTGTTTAGGTTTGAGTTTGAGTTTGTGTTTTTGAAAATCCAAAGTGTGTGTGTGTGTGTGTGTGTGTGTGTGTGTATGTTTATATTTGAACTTCAGTTTGTGTCTTTGAAATCCAGAAGGTGTGTGTGTGTCCAAAGTGTTTATAGTTGTGTCTATCAGTTGTGTTTATCTGTGTTTAGGTAGGTTATATAGTTTTTAGGGGTGTCTAATGTGTGAAGTCTGAAGTCTAAAGATTAAATGGAAGATAGAATGATGGAAGAATTGTTTAGAACCTAGGCACCAAACATGACATGAAAAATGTTATGTATGATTCACTTGTTTTGTTTAGGCTTTGAAACTTTGGTAGATTGTAATTAAGAACTTGAAAACATGAAACATATAAATGTGCTTTGCCTCTTGTCTTGTAAAAGCAAAAAATTACTTGTAAACTATAAACATAAACCTTTTTCTTTGGTATAGATGTTGTTTTTCAAGGGATTCTAATCATTTAAATACCATGTTAGAAAACTAGCATGTACCCACCTGGGTATCATGAATTTAAATAATTGGGGCTTGGTTGTATTGTTTAAAAACTTGGTTATACCTTGTTTTAAAAACCCGACTTTACTCACCTAGGTTTGTATTAAAAACATGGGCTTTAAACCATATTAATAACCTATTGAAACCCCCACCCCCATGTCATAACCACCCATTGATGAATTTCCAAAAACCAAACCCAACTAGTTCTCTAAATAAATTGAAAATCAAATAATTGAATCCAAGTGATTTTTTTTTTTTAAAATCTAAAAGTTGGACCTAACTTTTATGAGAAAAATCAAATACCCACCCCCACATTGGTGAAGAAATCACCATAGGTGTGAATTTACCCAAGGCAATGGAGGAAGGATAATTATTTTTGGAGCCAAATAAAAACATTCAATGATGGATTTTAAGAATTTAAGAATTTCATCTTTTGGTTATAAAACCCTAAAACCTGAAATCAACCTTGAACCCAAAATTAACAAATTTTACCAAGATGAGACCCGTTAAATCTAAAAGCTAGCATCCAATAAATGTCAAGAGTAGTGAATGTAATAATTAATTTTTTTTAAAGAGGCCCAAAATTGACAAACGTTCTCCCTTATTATGAAAGTGGTTGAACCAAAACTAACGATTCTCTTAAAAACCTAAAAACTATATAACATTGCTTTCAACTTGCCATAAAAGGGAGAGTCATTATGCAATGAGTTGGGCTTGTTTTCCTTTTGATGATTCTTTCCCTTTGTGAAAAAGAAATAATAAAATAGAATTATTTGTAATTTCATTGTCTTTGGGTCATAATTTGATCTTCTTGCCCTTGTTTCAAAAATTCAACCTCAATTTGAATGTATTTTCAAACTACTAAAATTTGAATATTGTGTCATGGAACTAGATATTGAGTATTGACAAGTTAAAATATATAGTTAAATTTCCTTGGTTTAATCTACTTGTTAGACCAAAAAAAATAGCAACAAAATCCATCATAAAATATTATAAATCCAAAGTTTTACTTGAATGATAAAAAATAAAATAGCTCTTCATTATTGTGCATTAATTTTCAAATTCCACATTGGAAAAATATGTTTCAAGTATGTAGTTTTAACAAAGAGAAAGTACAATTTTTTTGATGATGTGCTTGAATATACAATGATTTTTTAATCCAAACTTAATGTGTGTGTATATATAAGAATGTGTATACTTCATTAACTTTTCTATTGAAAAAATATGTTTGAACACCATATTGACAAGTCAATTTCAAACATGTTAATTATTTTATTATATTTTAAAGTTTCTCATATTTTGCATTCAACTTACCATAAATTCAATGGAGGGCACAATGGTCTCATAATAAAACTTAAATAAATTATGTTGAATATATATTCTTGTGTTTATGTCAGAAATAATCCCATATTTTAACTCTAGTTTGGAATTACAACCTTTTTCAAGTATACTTCACCATGTTTCACCCTATTAGTTCATAAGATTTGCAATTCGTATTTTGACAAGGTTTGATTCAATGAAAAATAAGAGCAACAATCAAGATTCATGTTTAGTGAATTCAAATTAGAAGTGAAACCCCACAAAGGATCAATATAGGAAAAAAGTTGTTTAGTTCATTGTTTTTTTTCTTCATGTCAATTTTTCCCAAGCTTTTCATTTTGTCCTTAGTAGTGCCAATTTGGAAACATTTTTAAAATAACTATAATATAAATAATTTTTACAATTGTATTTTTTCCAGTAAAAACATCTTGTCCATTCCAACCCTATGAACATTACTAGTGTGTGATTAGTGGCCAAATCAATTAATTTTGCCACCATAGTCATACTAGTCCTATATGCCACCATAGTTGCAAGCGCCAGTAGCCACATATGTGATTATTATGATGAATTTACAATCATACATGTAACTATAATTTGCAATTACCATAAGTTTAGATAAAAATATTGATGAAAAATGAGCATATGCCATATACTATTGGAAGCATCTATTGATCATTGATAGACATGGTATTCATTGTGCCAAAGATAGTTAGGTGGAGTTGGGCATGTGGGTAGGGCATAAAATTTAAGCTTTTTAGATTAACAAGCTCAAAAATAGGGCTTGAATAATGTCTAGATGATAATTTGGGGGATCAATTGAAAATTGGGGCATCACACCTAAAAGGGGGGGGATTTTAGTTTAAGGCTCAAGGAAGGGGAGTCAATATGGGAGAACAAGGAAAGTTAGCATGGCAACAAATTAAGTGGCCAAAGGTAAAGCCAAAGGTGAAGTAGGAGAATGAAACATAAAGATGACATCTATAGCCATGTATGTTGGACCTACCAATGAGATACTGAGATTTTTATAAAGAGGGATGTGATGGCATTACACCAATATGCATCCAAGTTCATTTTGTGTTTCGTTAAATTTTGAGTGAAATTGAACAAATTTACCATGGTGAAAGTGGGCAACCCTTAATAAATGGGGACCAATTGTTACGAACAAGTGATTTCACTAATAGTTAATCATCAATAATTAATTCATTAATAATTAATCATCAATAGTTAATTATGAACCTAGATTACACACCTGTAAACCTTTAATAGGCTACCTAGCCTAAGCTATGAACTAGCCCACCTATACATTTTGCCCACCAAGCTAGGGTGCAAGTGTGAAGGTTGGAAGTTTTCACCTCCTTTCACCTCAATGTTTAAAGAACAAGTCATTAACCGAACCACTATTTAAATGATTGATTTTTTTTTGTTAACACATATTATTATACACATTTTTTTACCTTAAACTATTTTTAGCAATTTTTGGCTATTTACCATAGACTATTTTAAGCTATTCTATTGTAGGCCTTTGTTGATTATTTCAAACAATTTTACCATAGCCAATTCTTAACAATTTTACCATAGGCTATTTACATTGTTGCTGGTTATTTTATGTTATTTCACCATATGCTATTGTTTTTTTATTCTAGGTTATATTACCATAGGCTGTGGGTGCTTATTCTATCGTAAGCCACTATTGCTATTTGACATTATTTTACCATAGGCAATTATAAGCAATTCTACCATATGTTATTTTAAGCTATTATATCATACACCATTGTTGGTTATTCTAGGTTATATTACCATAAGTTATTTCCAATTATTCTATTATAGGTTATTGTTGGCTATTTTATTGTAGGCTATTGTTATTAAATTTAAGTAATATTACCATAAGCTATTGTTGCATATTTTAAGGTATTTATCATTTGTTATTTTTGGATAATTTATCATAGGCTATTTTTAGCTATTCAATGTTATTTACCATAGGCTATTATTGGCTATTTTATCATAGGTTATCATAGACTATTCTAAGTTATTATATTGTAAAATGTTATAAGCAATTTTATTGTTGGTTATTCTTGATTATTCTAGGTTATTCTTGGCTATTTTGTTGTAGGCTGTTCTTGGTTATTTATTATTATTTAACCTTAGGTTATTATTGGTTATTTTAGATTAGATTATCTTAGGTTATTCCACTTTAAATATTATATGTTATGTTATGTTAGGTCATTATATTTTAGTTCATGTTATTATAAGTTATTATGCATTACGATAAAATAACATAACCTTAAGCATAACATAGGTTTAGTTAAATATTTTAGTTTAAAATACTTTAAAATAGAATGCCTATAATAAACTAGGATACTACGGTATAATAACATATAATATATTATAATAACTTAGGTTATAAGTTAGAATAATTAGGCTAGCCTGACATAATATAAGGTATTACCCAAAGTAGCTTAAAATATTTAAAACATCAACATAAAACTAAACCTATTTACCAAAGTAAATTATACTAGTAGTGAAAGATGATATTTACATAATGACCTTATAATGAAATAATTTTAACCAGGGTGAAATTATTAAAGTGTAGTGAATTTATTTCATTTTAAAGGTTCCACAACGATTTAGGTTAATGAATTGCACCTTATTTTTGTACTAATGTGGGGGATGGGGAATTGTTTGGTTCCCATTATTAGTTTGGTGATGAAGCCAAGCTATTGAGCCTAATGAAATTAATGATTTTTTGAAGCTTGGAGATACAAGGCAATGGCACACCGCCACCTCCACCATCAATATAGTGTCATTGGCCTCATTATGTGGCATTTGGCATTAGCAACGGTGACTTCTTGCTACAACTTTCCAATTAGTTATATAGTTCTCAACTTTTATTTCTATTTTGTTATGAAACTTGTTGCAACTATTGTCATTAATGTGGGCCATCTAATTGCACATTGCACATCAAATTGCTTGAAAATCATTTTTTCCCCCACGTTTAAAAATAAGTAAATCTTATAATTTGTAAGAAACTAGTAATGAATCATGTTTTGATAGCTTCTTCTTTTTCTTGTTACATTTCTTATGCCTTGCAAAAAAACCAAAAGAAAACACATATTGCAAATACCAATGCTCAAAACATCATCACCATTGGGAGCAAAATCTTCTAAGTAGAATCAAACAAACCAATCAAAACACAACATCACAATATAAAAACAACCAAATTAGTTTGGTTGCTTCCAAAACGTTACAAACAATTGGATACAAATGTTGGGTTGAACCTAAAATGATAACTTCTACTTATTAGATTGAATGGTACCATCTATTGCTTACAATTCCTATTTCTTTTTGTTGTCATGATGAATGAAGTAAACAATTGTCTCATCAATTCTAGTTTCTTTCCAAGAAGCACATTTCATCTTTGAAGATAGAGTCTCTTTCAAAGATGATGTAAAACCAAATACTTAATTTGGTGGTAATTCACCTCTTTTTACAAAATTGGCACCTCCATTGATATTAACTCCTAAAAATCTTCTAGGAACATATGTACACCTATTAATAGGGAAACACCATGGAGTTCATTTACTTTTTCCGTACCCACCACAAGTAAATTTAATTCTACATAAGTAACATCCTAATTACTAATTGTACTACCACCAACAATATGTAAATTATAATCCATGTTGGGACCAAAGGATGTCATTTATCACATTGTATGTGAATTCAATAATAACAAATATGGATGAAGATAATTACTTCATCTTTTGAGGGTCAAACCATGCTATTAGGAACCACCTTGAGCATAACTAGTCCTTTTTTAACATGATTACAAGAGTCATAAACTAAGATAATATTAAAATCATGTGTGGTATTTGTATGTTCACTTCTCTAACATATCAATCTAGCATTAAAGTAAGTTTGAAAATGGTCCATAAATATATATTATCTTTCAACAAATTTTTAAGCTCATAATTAGTGTTTTTCATGCTCAAAAAGCACAATGAAACAATGTAAATAAAATGATTATTTAAGCACTATTGTTTTACATTGTCACAATGTGATTTAGGAGACATTGGTGAATCCTATTAGAATGGTTTGACCCTTCATAAATTCATGACTTCTAAGCGATGACAATATGCATAAACTTGTTGGGGAATTTAATCAAACTAGCATGGACAAAAAAAACAATGTTCAAACAAAAAATTATTATGAAATTCAACACGATATGCTTAAAGATAAATCAACTGATACATAAAAATGAAAAAATAAAATATAATATGTGTCCCAACATAGAACAATTTTGTATTTTGTAAATAAATGTACTATAGCATGGAACAACATGAATATAGATTTGTATGGAAACAAGGTTGAAAAAAGTTATAGTGCAAAGGTCATACTTCATACTAATGTTGATAAAACTAAAAGCAATTGGTTATGTTCCAGCTATTTAATGACTATTTTGAAAGCAAGATCCTAAAAAATTCCATATAAGTTTTCATATGTGACTCGCCTTCCAAGCAACCTAAGTAGACTTGGGATTTATCTTTATTCTATATTAATTATATTTCTTTTTGAAATAAAATAGGAGCTTATTATAGATTTAACTACATAATAATCTTATGCAACACCCAATATCTGAGAGCTTAAGTTTTTACTCATTTAATTTTTCAAATCCCCCAAAAATGTTATTTTTTAGATCTATACCCATTATGGACCAAAAGACACCAATACAAAAATAGGTTTTGAAGTAGCATTGTGATTAAATTTCAATTCTAAAGCCAAGGCTACTAGTTTGAAATGATAAAGTATGTTCATTTTAAGTCACATCAAAACTTAACATGTTCGCAATAACAAGATACTTAATTTTTTCTATTTTATTATTTAACCTATAACCAAATTTGATTAAGTTCTCTTGTGGATGATTGACATACCACCTGCATAAAAAATATTGGAAAAAATAAGAAGAATATAATGTCTTTAAAGTAGAAATTAAAAATATTGAATTTAAAAGTAAAATTATGAAATTAAAGACATGTGAGTCTAAATTATCTAATTTCAGAAGTGAACTCATGTCATTGTGATTTTTTTAATTCAATAAAAATATTATAGTTGAATTTAAGGCCCAAATAAAATATTTAAATTACTGTAATTTTTTGACACTTGAAATTAAATAAATTTAAATTAGATTCATAATTAAAATAAATGCGACGTAAATAAAATAGAATATATTTGGATTTATATTCTTAGTTTTTGTAATTAAAAAATGAATTTGAATTTTCAAGTAAATACGTTTTTAAATTTAAAAAATGGATTGAATAAAATAATTTTTTATTGAAAACATGATGAGTACAATCAATTTCATTATGAAACTACATAATTATGTAATAAGGTTATAATCAATGTGTGTGTGTGTGTGTGTGTGTGTTTATATCTTTTATCACACTTTCTTATTCTATTGCATGGAGTGGTGGTTAGATGGTAAAGGCTTTGGATTGTGATAAAGAGGTGAAGGTTCAAGTCTCACTTTGAATGTATTACGATTATAATCAACATGACTAAAAAAAATCATGATGATGAAACAAGAAGTTATAATATTAGTTATAATATAAATAAATACAAATACATGAATCACAATTTCATTGATCCACCAGAGGTAAATTAATGATTTATAATTTGTCAATATTGAGCCCAAATGTTTTTATTTATGGGGCATTGGAATCGTGGGTCCAAAGTGACAATGTTTTCAACTTGTCCATGTAATTTGAAAAAAAAGAGAAAAAATAATTAAATAAATAGTCCCATGACATTAATCAATAATTTAGTCATCTTATTCATTTCAAACTTAGTCAACTTAATCATTTCAATTAACATGGACATAGTTAAATTTGTGGCATGAATAATTGGTCCATTATGAGTAAAAACATTTTTGTTTAATGTCCATGATGATTAAAATTTTGAAAATATGATTAGAATCAATAAAAGAAAAACTAGTGTATAACCTTGATTTGTACGATTTGTAGTGAGTGGCATTCATACGAATGAAGATCATCCATGGGTGATGAATAAACTACATGGAATATAAATTAACGAACGTTAATCTATTTTTCAATAATGATGAAAATATGTCTTATAACTTTATAAATTAAGGTCATATCAATGGTTCATATATTTATTTCAAGATGATATGGTTTTATCCTCTAAATGTTAGTAGTCCAAATGAATGATTTTTTTGTGTGGAGGATTTTCGTTATTTTAGGTTTTTGTAGAACAATTAGAAAAAACTTGTTTTTGCAATGTAAAATGAAAAAAATTCAGCAAAAATTGCCACGTTTTTTGTAAAGTCAAAACATTGAAGACACTTGCCCCCCAATCCAAATGGGTTCTATAGTTTTTTGAGAAACCCAAAAAGTCTGAAAAATCTCAACAACTCAATGCCTTGGGGGATTAGAGCCTCTATTATATCTTTCACTTAAATATGTGAACAATCAATGACATCAATGTCCGTATTAGCAAGCCCAACAAAAAGTTTGATTGTGCAATAATACCAACAAACTTAGTTAAAGAAAATTAATTATCTTCAAAGCTTGGACATGGCTTGTAATTTAGAAAAAGATTGACAACCTTCAATCGATGACGTCAACGTCCATATTAGCAAGCCTAACAAAAAGTTTGATTCTGCAATAATACCAACAAACTTAGTTTTAAAATTTTAATTATCTTCAAAGCTTGCACATAGCTTGTGATTTAGAAAAAGATTGAAAACCTTTAGTCAATGACATCAAGGTCCATATTAGCAAGCCCAACAAAAAGTTTGATTGTGCAATAATATCAACAAACTTAGTTAAAGAAAATTATTTTCAAAGCTTGCACATGGCTCGTGATGTAGAAAAAGATTGACAACCTCTAATCATGGGTTGACATGTGTATCCCACAATTAGTTCGTCATTTGATCCTTATATTTACAAATCATACTAGGTCACAATTCTTGTAATAATTTATAAACTTATAAGGTGCATTTTTTGCATGCTCTGATATATTACTAAAATATGATGTACCCACATTTCACATATATCCACGACTTCTTGAGTTGCTTGCACTACAAGATTACAACACAAACAAGGGATGTCAAAGAGATTGCATTTAACAAGGAATAATGGTACCTACTTTTCATTGCAACAGTTGGTGGTTCCAGGTTGACTCATGCTCATCTAGAAGCATCATGATGCAAAAACAATGGAGCTTCTGAGTTGAAACTTGAAAGAACTTTTGACAACATCTTGAACATTTATAGATGGTTAAAAGACGAAGACAAAGACATTAGAAATGTTAAAATAGTTGTAGAAAATTGTAAAGCCTGACCTTCACAATGGATTATTTAGAGACTGAACACTCCTCATCAATAAATGATGCTCCTTGGATAATCATGGTTCTACCAGGCTAACCTTATGGACAACAGGCAAACTAGTCATTAAAGAAGGCACAAAAAAAATAATCCTCCACAAATTTCCAAAACTATTATGTTGCAAAACATCTTCCAACACAAAAGGATAGAGCTTGCATTTTGAATCAAATGAGTTTTATATTTATGAAACAGCTATTCAAATAAAAAGCCAACTAATTATTGCAATCCCAGTACATTGTAAATCTAGGGTTGCCATGCATGGGCTTAAACAAATGTAAAAGAATTGAGCAACCCAACCAACACCATTGCATCATGGATGAACATGATAGATGCTTGTAGATTAAGATAGAGCAGAACTTCCTAAGGATGACTGTGTCTTGAATAGAGGAGAAGGGAGTAGGATCTTGCAAAAGTATGCAGCAAACATGATAAGAGCATGTGCACAGGCAGCAGTAACATCGCCTGTATGTGCATATACTTTGGATGAAATACAACCTTTAAATAGTGTAACATTCAGTTTGGACCTGTAAATATACACAAGACATGATGACTTTTTAAATGCCAAAAAAATAATATGATTATATTATATGGGTTTGGGTAGTGGCATTTAAATAATCTCTTGCTATATACTGTTCAAGTTTGCGTTATTATGGGTGGGGATGGGGAGAAATTTAACAATCTATGTTGGATGTGGTAAGCATTTGTAGAGGCCCAAATAGGGCATGGGGGCGGAGATGCTCTGAACCCATTAAAGGAAAAGATAGAGCCAAAAAGGAGATTAACCAAAGGAACACACATAGAATATAACTTGAAAATACAAAACTACCACTCAAGGTGCAATGGGTGTCCCTATGCTTACTCGTCACAATTCGATTTTGTGAGAAACTGGGAGATTTCCAATTAGGTGGCTTAGATATGATTGTGTATCTAAGGCCCGCTTTACACTAGGTGTCAGGGCCAATGTTCAACCCAAGTCCAGCATTCCTATTGGTGCAAAAAGTTGAAATTGGCCCCATGGGCTTTACACTAGGAGTCAAGCCTGAAATAGAAAAAAACTTTTGAATCTGCCCCAAGTACTAATAAATGCTGAACTTTATGGCCTTGTATTGGCCCCAAGGCTGGAAAAAGGATACCATCAAATTTGGGAGGCCAATTTGCAACCCTTGGGGCCAATGTTCCAGAATTTATTAATATGCTGATGTCAATGTTCTATCATTTATTAGTAACTTTGGGCCAATTTGCAACCCAAAAATGCTCAAAGTTGGACCCCCAAGGTTTTTTGGCCCTGACTCCTAGTGTAAAGTGGGCTTAACTGAGTGGGAAAGGGCAAGCTGAGGTGGTGAGTTACCCTCAAAGCCCTATCAAATTGGGGAAGTATATTGGCCCATTTTTCAGTAGTTGGTTTTCTTGACTAAATGATTTCAGGGACTTGTTTTCAGTTCAGAGATTCATAATGGGGCTTGTAGTTGGTTTTCTTGACTAAATGATTTCAGGGACTTGTTTTCAGTTCAGAGATTCATAATGGGGCTTGCATTACACACAACCGATCCTCTCCAACCATGAGAAAAGAGAAAAGGAAAGTGCAAGTGGCTAATATCTATATGGATGATTTCACAATTTGTTGTTCAATCTGTTTCCAAGAACACTTCCTGTACAAAAAGAAATGATGTTTTTGAACCTAAGGGTGTGGGAGCCTCACCCCCATGCTCAAGACGAGGAAACCACAAAACAAGCCAACAACAAGTGCAGTGCAGTTTACACACATGTAATAAAGCCTTGGTGTAGTGACGAAGGCAAATCACCAAATGGCCTTTGCAATGGAGAGTTAGGGCCTGTACTTGTACTACTCAGCTGAAAGCCTCTGTTTGTTGTTGACTTAGTTTCTGTACCAGTGATTTTCTAGATTTATTTATTTTATTTTATTTTTTGTGGTGAATGTTTTTGAAAAAAATGTGAGAAATGAAGTTTCTTGGGATTTCTGATAGCCAACTTCAGGGTGATGTCTAGTGAAAAAAAACCACCAGATTCTACATGGGGTTTTCAGTAAATAGCCAATAATAGACAAGGATGCTGAAATGTTTTTATTTTCATATTATGTTTATAGCCAAATTTGACAAAATCATCATGTGAATGATCACTAGTGCCCCTGGGGAAATATCACACAATTGTAAGTTTAAGAAAAAACAAGAGAAAACAACAACAACAACAGCAACAGTACTTCCGTTCAAATCTGAACAACTTCAATTACTATGCATGTAAAGAAAGCGAATCTATAGAAACTTAAATCCCCAAAATTCTTTTAATATAGCAAAGTGGGACAACATGAAGTCCACCAGAAAACAGAAATATATATATATATTTTTAAAAGGAAAACCTTCGAGTATTTGCACTGTAGACAGACAAACTTCTATGCATACAAAGACAACAATATGATTATTATTATTATTATTAGCTTGCCATCTGATGCCTGGAAGAACAATAATAATTAAGTTAATCTTGTACCCACCACTACTTAACAAGCAATCTGACAAATCGTAGAAAGCCCTAGAAACCATGCAAACTAGTTATCAAAAACCAAATTGCCAACATGTATAAAACTCTGCAAACCTTGTACTTTTTATTCTTAGAATAGTACACAAATGATTTCCAAGTATGTGTAAAACTGTCACAAGAAAAGCATCAAAGTTTATGAAACTTGTCAAACCTGGTACTTATTATTCTTTGAGCACAACAATGAATTGCAAAATAGTAATCTTGTCTCACCTAACTCGTACACAAGGAAATAGTTATTAAGCCTTAAATGTGTTATGTAGAAATGCAATGCATTAGAAGCTTAATTTTGTGAAATATAAAAACACTAATGCCTAAATTTATGTTTCGTTGAATTGGGCAAAGTTGTGTGGTTTTGTATGTATGAATCAATGAGAGAGTGGCATGTGGAAACTAAAAAGTGTAGCCCACTAGATGTGTACAAATATTTGATGGACCTACACAATATGTGTGTTTGTCCTTTGAAGTTATTTTAAAAAGAAAATTTTTAAGTAGCATGCATTGTGCAAGGCATTTTGGGATCCACCTTGTGCATAGCTTAATGATACAAAGTAAAATTTCCATTTGTAATAGGATGGAATGATTGTTAACAATTTTGAAATGTAAGCAATTAGGTATTGCATTCAAGACAAATATAAATATACATGGTCAAGCATTATGATTAGGGTGATTTATTTTTCAGATTTCTCAAGTTCATTTAGCAGGTTTAAGGTTTAACCCAAAAATATGTTGCAATAAATGGAAAAACTTTGTGGGGGACAATGGATTTTTTTCAAGAACCTTTTTACAACAAACAACCTAGCTATTACTTTAGTTTGGATATGGTGACTTTGATTACTTTTTTTTTCAAGAAAATGATTAATAAAAAACTTCAAAACCATGAATGTTTTATGTTTTCTATTTCTTTCTATTAAAAAACTTGTTGACATACCAAAATTCACCCCAAAAAATATTGATTCAGATGTTCATTATATATTAAAAAATGAATTGTGAAATTGCAAAGGTTTCTTAGTATAATCATGTTTCCTTCTTGTGGGACATCAAAATATGTAGTTGCCAATGGCAAAAAGGGCAGGCAAAGTAGCAGAATGCATCGAAAGAAATGGTTTTCCCAAAATGAATAGCAATCTACAGTGGATAGAAACAAATATATATCAAATGTGAACTAGATCATGTGCAAGGTGCTCATGGAGCTCTTTGCTATTCTAGATTAACTTTTTTTAAGGGAAGTTTGAAATTTTGAAGAGGTGGCTATTATCAACACACCTATCCTCCCACCATGGGTTTTCATTTACACCGAAGTGCTTCACATGTTCAATGGTAACCCAATTTCACTTCCCCCTCCTTAAAACTTGCAATATTTCTAACAATGAATCTTGAAACAAATGGACTTTATGAGGAGAAAAGGCATTATGAGGAAAAATACACAGTGGTGGCAAGAATCCTTAATTTTGAGGGTCTAGATGTCACAACCTTAGTGGATTCAAAGTTTTTGAAGCAAGTACCTGATCAAATTAATTAACGCGTTATGAATTATGGATGATGAATTGGTTATTTATAGTTTGCAAATGGATGAAACCTTGTGATTCATTTAATTTTAGGCATTTTTGTTAATGAAGTTTTGCATGGCCTTAATTCATTTCACTTTTAGGCTACATTTCACTAGTAAAAAAAAGGTTGTTCCATGTTGGTTAATGCATCTATCTATACTAGTAATTGGGACACTAAAAAGGAGGACTCCAAAAACATAATACATGTGCTTCAAGGCACATTGAAGGCACATACTTGCCCTCATGCCAATGTTGTGAACAAGCATGAAGCTGAATAAAGGTAGCCACATGATGGGTAAACACCACATGTCACAATACATTGAAGATTTGTGCATTCACAATATTGAAGTTCCAAAAACAATTTGTGCCAATGAAAAGAGGGAAAATTGTACAATGCCCTTAAATGTAGATTGGCATGTATCAAACAACTTTCACCTTGCATTAATGATGATGTTAATTGTTGGATGGCGAGAGGGGAGGTGGTAGCAATAGAGGATCCTTATATTAAAGGAATGTCATTAAATAAAAGTTTGATGTGAATGTCTTGTTCAATTTTCAGAAGGTGAAACCCAACATCCTCAAGGATAATCAATCTCAATTAATGTCAACATAGAGCTCAATTGGACATGTGAAAGTATAGAGCATTGACCTTTTGGTGGTAGCCCATGCATTTATATGTTTCATCATTTTTTTAAAAAAATTCATTCTTTATTTATTATTATTCCCTTCCTTGTACATGGTCATGTCATTTTGAAATTTTCATGCATATTTTCCCCAAAAGTTTCCCTTTGGGCATAGTAAAAACATGTCAATTTGTTGTAGGATGTCCATTAGTTTCTTGTAGTTTGCTATACATGACTAGAACCCAATTTGATGTGAATGAAATTTTAGTTTTTTAATGTTTGGGAGGTCTATCCCCATGGTGTGGCCTTGAAGTTCCATTTATCAGGTTTCAAGAAAATTCATTTGTAAATTGTAGGAATCCAAGCTCAAAACACATAAAACAATCACATGTTTATCTTATGTGCATATTTTCATGTGTATAATTTTGTTACTTTTGATAATGTTGGGCAATGATATTGTAATACATGACAAATAAATTTACAGATGGTTGAAAAACATGTTAGTTCTTTAGGGAAGTGGATAATCAGGAAAAAAAATTGTTATCAACCCATGAACATTTGTTCCACAATTGTAGGCACATTAGAGAAGATTCAATGCTAATAGTTAATTATGAATAGACTTCCAACACTATGTTCATATATTGACAACTTTTGAAATGTGTTAAAATTTTAGGTCCATCTTTTATTAAGTAGTTCGATTTTACATTAGGTCTCGAAAGGCCCAATTGGTTTTACACAAAAAACTTATTTTTTTAAATATCTTAGAGGCCAAAATGATCAATGAAAAAGATGGAATTTGTCCAGAAATTGATATTTTAAAATTTGAATACATCCACAAACACATTAAAAAATTTATGACAAGTTCAAAAAACTCAAATTAATTATTATCATCTATCAATGGAAAAAATCAACACTTACCAATATAATATTATACCTCCAAGACTAGTTTGGCATTAATCTACCACCAAGTTTAGAAGAAAGCTTCTTCTTTCTTTGAGTTCCCTTTTCAACCACACACACCATGAACAACATCAGAACTTGGATAAACAAAAGTTGCAATTAGGATTAATGAAATGCACAAGTTATAAAATACATAGTGCATATCATCAAGACTTACAAGACTTTAATTGGGCTCATTCATGGTTGAGGTTCCAAAAAAAGGAAAAAGGACTTAAGGACTCTTTTAAGGGCTATTTTTTCCAAATGACATTTACATGGAACAAATTTAAGGAGAAAAATTGAATAATCCAAGATAAGATAATTTGTGTTGGTGATTTTCACATACATACATAATTATGCATCAATATTTTGGCTTACCAAAAAAATCGTAAAAAATGGCAAAATCAATTTCTAAAATCAATTAAACATGATTTTTCATGTTTATTTCTTGCACATGTGACTTGCATCCAAAGCTAAGAATTTTGAACTTAGTGAATATAAACAACTAACCAAATGGTTTTTTAAGAAAATCATTTCCTTTGTAGCCTTTTGTTTCAAAATTTAAAAACTTTGAAAAAATTTATATGATTTATTTTTTCATCAAATTGACCTAATGAATCTATGGTGTCATAAAGGGAAACACATTTTTTCTTGAATAAAAAGCTTGAAATTGCATTACTTTATGCATTCCTTTTGCATTCCTCTATAGAAAACTATAGTATGAACAAAGTAATTTATATCAGTCAAGGATTCAAAAGGACTATTAAACAACACCCAATAATTATTATTTTTTCTTTGAACCTTGTTTTTCTTAATACTCTAAGTGTAGGAACATACAATTATACCATAATTGTAATATATTAAACATTATAAAAATCTAAAATTTCCTTTGGCAATCCTTTCTAAATAAGTCATTCCTTTTTTAAACCCTAATTATGAATGAGCCCAACTATTGTGAATCTTTGAAGTTATTACTATACTTATGATGAGAATTTTGGGAGGTCATTATTTTCAAGACTAGGTCAACAATAACCAAAGATGCAAAAATAAAAAGGGGAAGCATCATATCTATATAGCTATTTCAACAAAGACTAGAAATTGATTTCCAAGTTCAATGTTATATGGGCATAGTTGGTGGGTTTGTGCATAACATATTTCAATCATTTCCTTGCATTTTAAATTGGAAATTTCCTTGCTTGTGTTATGCATAGATATTTTCTTTACCTCAATTTAGCGTTCAAAAGCATAGGAGAGATGTTTGGCAACTAAGTATTGCTAGAATGTTTTAGACATTCACCTCTTCTCCAAACATTGGAAAAAGTTATATTTAACAACCAATTGTGAAACTAGTTCTAAGCCATCTAATTCCAAAGGAGGAGGAGGAATTTGTTAATGCAAAAAGCATGAGAAAAAAAAGTTCATGATAAATCTCAAGTAGTTGTGTACCAATTGTTATGTATTTAAATAAAATGTCTAATGTTTTGCAAACTCATCCCCATATGTTTGTCCATGTCCCAAAACTGAAATTTTCAATAAGGCACATCCCACAAAATTAGATTTCTTTGGCACATGTCCAAAAATCAAAATATTTGCTAAAATAAAAACAATATTGCTAATATGTACTCAACTTTATGAAATAATGCATAAATTTCTTCTCATATTTTACTCCAACTATTGGAACTACTCTTACATGCATCATGATTGATCCCCAACATCCACTCATGCTAGATCACAAAATTGGGGGGCTTGGGGAGGGAGGGGGAGGAGAGAGAGAGAGAGAGAGAGAGAGAGAGACACACACACACACACACACACACACACACACACACACATGGTTTGAAAGAAAACTCAACAAAATTTGACATGAGTCCCACGTTTTTGGAGCCAAATTATCATCATGATGATCAATAAGGATTTTACATGATGAGGTTTGATGGACCTGAGAAATTATAAGCCACTGCAAGGATGTTCAGATTCCAAAACGAAGGAAGTCCTTTCATCAGGTTTCCTGATGATGGGTGGGGAACTTGGGCAATGAAATTCAAGATTCTATTCTCATTGCTGCTCAAATGAAAAATGGGTCATCATCAGTCTCAAGTGCTTACTTCCTTAAGCTGAAAGGTCATGATTGTCAAAAGCATATTAATTTGCTTCCAATTTAGGCAATGGCAGAATTTTATCTGGTCAATGTTTTGATGTAACCCGAATGATCCATAAGAAGATTTAGCCCAAAATGATGGATGACCTAGCCAAATTTGGCTATAACAGAGATGTCAAAGTAAAAAACTTTAAGCACACTATACACTACATATTTTTGGCTACAATCTGGTACAGAAATCTCAATATATTTATTTTTTTCAAAATTTCTTTATTGAAGACCCCCAAAATCATCACTTCATTTGGACATTTTCAATTTTCAAGTTCTCTTTCTGGCGAAATTCAGTCAGTGAAAGGAAGGACAGGCTGGGCCATGGGTAGCGGTAAGCACTCATGTAGCTGAAATACATAGTAGGGTAATGCTTCCAAAATTCAGTGGTTTCTCCTCACCCACTCTCCAACCACAATTAATAGGGTCAAATGATGGCAAAAGCATGTCTACAGTCACTGAGTCACCAAGGGGGGGAGATCACTATTTCTCGACGCACTTGTGGAAACAGCCACCCACACATGGCAGTTGTATAGAGTTTAATGCGAGGAGGAGGAGGACCAAGTCAGAAAATTGACTAGAATAGTGGGCCAGTGTCTCTCCACATTTTACACAAAAACCCATCAACTATTTGAGTGAGAGAGATAGGGTACAAATAATGGGTCTACACTCCCTGACTCATGAAAATCTTATGGTACCTTTTTTTTACTGTTCCCCCTGGAGAAGTATTTGACTTTTACTTCCAGTGTGGATAAATTATTTGAGGCAGGTAAAAACTAAAAACAAGGTAGCTGCAACTTGCAAGTATCATGCCAGTCTGCTTTTTTTCTTTTTTCTTTTTGTCTTTTTTTTTTTGGGGTGAAATTTTGCCAAAAGGTGACACGGGTGAGGGTCCAGAAATCGCCCCATTGTAAAACTAGGCCCCAAATTTGGGCCATCTTGCCTAATCTGCTTGATGACAAGTGGCATAATCGCCATTGTGTAGAAACCTTGATCTTGCCACTATCTCTATCCTTGCCACCTCCTACTCGCCATGATCATGAGCATTATGTAGGATCTCTTCGCCATCATGCATTGCATTGTTCAAGCACATTCACTAGCACCTATGACATGAGAAACCTAGCATTCACATGTTCCTTGTCACATCAATGTAATTAAAAATTTGCCAGCAAGTTTAGTATGTTGGGATTATGTAAGATCTATTGTACATAACATAATGTTGCAAAATGCACTCTGATAGTAGGTAAGTTTTAACTTTGTCAGAGCTAGTTATTGCAAATTACAACTTATCATTTATGTTTGTGTTTTTGTTTTGATTAGTTTCATGAATTTTGACAGCTTATGGTTCGATTGGATTTGGGGAAGATTTTACAATTGGTGTATGAGATGTGAGCAATTTGGAGTAGTGTTAAGAACATTTGATTGGTGGGAATTTTCAATCCCATGATTTTGGCAATGGTCATTTCATTAGAATTGGATCTACTGAAAAGGTTGGAAAGTATTTTGTAAGGATTATATATCTTTTTTGTGCAAAATTCAAAGACATTTCTATAATTCTAAAAGCTTGCTAACTTAATCGACATTAAGGGTAAAAAAATGTTCTAGAATGTCAAAACTTGCTAGATATTTATGCATTCACTAAAGCACATATATGTGGAATATTACCCTTTAATTATGTAAATGCATGTAATTAGTTCCAAGAATGAGGTTGCTTTGAAAAACCTCAATGCTTTTTGTGATGTCGAATTCATTTTTAGGCTCCCTTACATTCTTCTTGTACTTGAATGTGTGTGTGCATGCATAGATCAAAATTATGCAAAACAAGGATGTGTTTGTGTGATTTTGTGGAGCCCATTAAGTTGACCCAACAAGAGTTATACCAATTCTATTGCGATCCTTTTACCAAATATGAAGATTAAACTTTTGATGATTTCAATTTAATTGAAGCTTTTGACCAATGATAACCTTCCCTTGAACTAGTTTTCTAATCTAAATGGTGGAGAGAATGTTGTCCATCTCACATTCTCATTTACTCACCATAAATACTTTATCTACTACAAGTCCCATGTTGATGGTTTTGAAAAAAACCATGTGACCAAGGATGCTTTTAGTTAGGCCATCATTAAAAAATATTGTCTACATGGTATAATCAATGATGTATCCAATTAGGCCACACAAAATGTAAGAGAATGTGAAAATACAATTCAAGACCTTATTGAAAACTTGTTTCATTGCTTCCCAACACATGAAATAATGGCAACCTTGGGTGTGGTGTATCCATAGTTCTAGGTTATAAATGGAAAAAAGGTAGGAATTTCTTTTCACTCACTTAAATTTGTTGAAGGCCACATTTTGTGTGCCTTGCAAGGCAATTAATGAAAGTGACAAATTTTTGTCCTACCTTATTTTTTAATCAAACCTTAGATTTGCAAGCTTTGTTTTCAAGATGACCATGTTATATAATGTGGAGGCAATTATGTGAAAAGACAATTGAATCAATCAAATCACAAGGCTTTGGCAAAAAGTTGCCACATTTGACATCTTCAAGCATAAATGTTTAAAATACATTAAGTTGTTTGAGATCATTATGTTATAGGTGTTTAATTTTGTTGAGGATGAATGAATGTTTAACACCATCAATTTCATGAAAAATAGGTTGCAAAACAAGCTCAACAAACACTTGGATCTATGCATAAGATTCTATAATCAACATTTTTTACTATGCATAATTTTTCATAGGAGCAACCATTGTCAAGTGGCTTACCAAAGTTTGATATTGTGTTGATGCATACATAGTAACATGCATGGTCTTGGTGGTTTGCAAAGTGCAAATTTGATGGCAGATTGGATTTGGAGGCCATAATTTCGATCTCCTTATTTTTAATATAAAATTCAATTTAATTTGTTGCTTCCAAACTTGGAATTTTTTGCTTATGGTTGGTCAAGTAAGCAAAATTTTCTATTTTGGCAACTTACATGTTCATAATTGCATGTAATTTTGGAGAATATCAAATCATTTGATGTTATTAGTTCATCACCAAATTTTTGGGTCATGGTTGTTACTTTCAAGGTTCATGCAAAGTTACAACGTACATGCTTGAAGGTTTGAATTATTTTAATCTTTAAACTTGGGAGGGTGCAAGCATGGTCAAGCAGACAAAAAAAAGTAGTCTACCCAAAATGCAACTTAAAAATGATAGAATTTTTTATATAAACACATGAAAGTAGATTATAAACTTGTGAAAGTAAAAATATGCAACAACATGGCCCTCCATTTAGTTTATAGTAAGTTGAATACAAAATTTGAAAAACTTTGGTATCATAAACTAGGTGAAAAGTAGATTTGAACCTATTAGGGTTAAGGTTGGTGTTCAAACCTACTTTTACACTAGAAGTTTTATGTATTATGCTTGTAACATGCATAATTTGATAATACACATGTATTTTTTTAAGCTCCATTAACTTGAAAGTAGAAAAAGTTCAATATTTCATCTTCTTGCAACCCATTTTGTAAGATCAAACACTTCTTGCAAATAGATGCAATCTTGTAAAATCTACTATAATCTACACGAAGATGGTCATTTTTCAATATTATAATATTACAATGAAAGATTGTCTTCACACTAATCATGGAATAAAATAATATTTCTAATTTCAATGCATAAAAAATCTTTTGTGTCTACATGTAATTTTTTGTGACAATTTTTTTTTTGGTTTACTTGACCATGCTTTCACCCGGGAATATTTGTTTTCATCTAAGTTAGACTTGGATTTGGACATATGTCCTTCATCATGTAAACTCAAGGTTTGGAGTGTTTGATTTTTTCTACAAGTCTTAGCCAATGCAAGTTTCAAGTCAATGCATTTCCATTCTTGTACATGGCCAAGTGACTAGTCTTTTGTTCATGACTCTTTAGACCAAGTGGTGGGAATATGTTTGTTAGTTGGTTAGTCCACACAAACAACATGATCTAATGTTTGATTTGAAACATAACCCTTATTTAATAATTACCACTATTACATATGCTTTAAAGATGAATCGAGTTTGTTGCATTTTTCCCCAAAATGTTCATGTCTCCTTTAAATGATTTTTTTGGCAAGTGCTTTAAATTTGTATTCTAATTGAATTTTGGGTGTAGGAAGGGTTTAAACTGCAATAGGGAACACCCTTTTAAGGGTTGGGGTTCAAATCCCCTTCAAACTTCAAACTACTTAGGATTTAATTTGGGTGGATTGATATAACTTCCATTTTTTTTGCTAGATCATTTTATGATCAATTTGTTGTTGCTAAGATATAGCATATCCTTTGAAATATACATGAATCAAGAATCAAGATATGTATTATGGAGTCATTTGAACTAGGCTTTCAGAATCTAAATCTAATCGATGAACATGTCATTTGAACTTTGAAGGTATGGCAATAGTCATTTTCAAGTTTTAGGAATCTCTTGTTTATGGTCTAAATTTCTAAGTGACTTATCACTTCTTTTTTTGAAAGTTAGGGAGAGGTTAAAACTATTTAAGAACATTAGATGTATGAAGTGTGCTAACCTCTTGTTGGAAGTTGGTGCCTTTATGTATCCAATCTACCCCCTTTGCAAATAACCCAATTGCCAAATGTATTCCCTTTGTAAAAAGCCCATAGCCAAAGCACATGTTGTTAGTGTGTTTAATCACCCTTATTATCATTATGGCCATCCTACATACATGTGAAAATAAAAAATAGCCATCATAGCCACTCTTTTATTAAAAAATTCGCTAAGTCAACTCCATCTCACACAAATGTTTAACAATTTATGTTAGTATGTGAAAGCTTAAATGTGTAGCTTTAAATAATAATCAGTTATAGTTAAAATGAATTGATATGCATTCCCACATTATGCATGTGAGAATTACATGTTGTGAAATACAAATTATAAAAGTTGAAAGAAATTTGACTTCTACCAAAAAATTTGTGCGCTCTTAAAAAATCTTAATCCTTGAAAAGTTTCTTGAAAAAATTTAGGCAATTTTGGAATTTTGATTCTACTCACTACTTCTAGGCATACAAGAAAGGTTTAAAAGTTTTCATTTCTTTGCCAAAAATTTTTGGGTACTTTGAAAAATTCCTAATAATATAAAAAAAATTATGCAATTTGGAAAATTTTAACTTTGTCCAATAATTTTGGGCAAACTATAGTGGTTGGAAAAAAATCATTACTACCAAAAATCTCAGGCAAAAAGGAAAAATATTCAAAAGATTTTTTGGTTAACAAAAAATTTGAGGCAATTTGCAAAAACGTGAAAAAATGTTTCGAAGATGCTTGAAAATTTTAGGTAGATTGGGAAAGTTTATTCAGGTTGCCCAACAAATTTCTAGTCATCTTGCACCATTTAAATGCTCTCTCTCACATGAAAGAAAGTATGTTAGTGAAAACAAGATTAGAAGCTCTAGAGAATATGAGAATGATATTTCAAGATTTTGCATCCCCCTCACTCAATAAATAACATCACTCGATAGGTTAGTAATTCTTCAATTTTCTATAAATTTTTAATTATTCACAATAATTTGCACTCTCACCAGTCACCTATTCCAAAGTCCTTTGGGTCTTACCTTGTGTAGTCCAATTTTTCTTTGTACAAATACTAGGCATGATTTCTATGTTCATGTCATCCAGGACCTAGGACCACCATTCCATGTGTTGGCAATACCAATTCAAGTTAGTACACAAATAGATATGAGAACACAAGGAAACCAAGAATATGTATAAAGTGCCCAAGCAATTGAACCATACAAGATGGTACTAAAGATAAATATAGATTACATTTTTGGATCTCTAGGGAAACCACATTATGCAGCCTAGTTGCAAAATAAAAAATTATAAACAAAAGACTTACTTTAGAAATGATGCACTCAGAAAAGTAGGGGGCCAAGGGAGTGTCCACAAGGACCAAGCAATACAACTTTCACAAGGTTTTGACCATTGCTAGTGTTGTACTGTTACATCATGTACATGTGGTTATTAGTTGTTCTCAATAAGAGATTGTTTGACTAAAAAAAAATCTTCAACATTTTAAGTCATTTTTTAATTGTAGTCTATAATTGTGACATCAAACACACCTACACTTACTTCAATAAATGATGCAACCTAGACCTTAAACATGCTTTTAGTTTGCGGCTTGGCTACAAAGTGGGAATCATGGTTAGTTCAAGCTTGGGCAAATAAAGCTTGTTCATGGCTAGATAATTTAAACTGTTAAGACCTAGATTCATGGAATGATTTGGAATCTTTCTCATACTTTATGATTTCTATTGATCCATTTCACTAAGCAACAAATGAACTGAACTTCTTTAATCCAAAGACAATTGAGGCATTATTAGCACTACCTTTTCACTTATGTTTGTCATAGGAGCTATGTGTCCTTGTTCTCACTTGATGTTCCCTGTTCTTTGCACTAGTTGATCCTAATTTTGACCACAAACATATAAACACATCCACATTTAGTGGCAAAGTTTTAATGAATTGAAGACAAAACCCAACACCCATTGCTTTGATCAAACATAGCTCTTCAACATCCCGTCAAATTTTTTTGGCTCTAGAAAAATTGTATATTTCACATGAAACATTGGAGAATATGAAAATGACAAGAAAAAAGGTCTCTAAAAACAAAAATGCATATGCTAAACTGGTAATAAATGAATTGGCATGAAGAAATAGCTCATCCATGCAACATTGCATCTCATTCACGACATGAGAAACCTAACCTACACATCATTTACAACAATAGTCACATAGCAACAACAAGCAACATTAGCAAGATCACAAGGGAATCAAATCATCAACAACATCAAGAGCAACAATGATAATGAGATCTCATGACATGAAAAGCTTGACTTGTGCATCACTTGTAATAATAATTAAATAACAACAACAAGCAACATCAACAAAATCACAAGGGAGATAATTCATTAACAACATTAGGAGTAGAACTGACAATGAAATCATTGATGGGCACACAAAGACAAATAGTACCTAGAGCAAACTAACGATAAACAAAAAGGGAGAGAAAAAGAGACCTCAAAGAAACAAAAGGAAAACAAACATAGAGAAAATTATGATGGCCATCGTTGCAATATTCTTCTCTCACATCTTGGGAGAAATAGGCAAATTGGCCCATGTGGCCTCACAAGGATCATTGATTTTAAGGTTTTAAACTATTGTTCAAAAAATGTTCTATTTCAAAACCCTTAAGGCCCCTTGATTGTGCAACTTGTGTTGCAAATATTTAGCTTTATTACAATTTTTGAAAAATATGAATGGTAATTAAAAATAGTCCAAACTTAATTTAATATATATTTTCCCATTTATAGGAGGTAAGGTGTCCTTTCATAAGTTTTAAAGTGTTTATTCATAAAGTCTAAACTGCATGAAAATAAGGGCCTTAAATGTTTTATTCAAGTTTTTTCAAATAACAAGACCCCCCTAACTTTGGGGGGTCATAACTTTCTCATTATAGTTCAAAATCAACTTTTAAAAGCCTATTAATGTTTTGGCTCAAGGGGCAATTAATCTCTTTGAAGACCATGACCATGCTAGTTATTAAAACCTTGGAGTTTGAACCCTTAAGTGTTCAATCATGGGCCAATTCACCTTATGTGAATATTTTCAATTTGGGTGAACCAACACATACACTAATACTATTGTAAAATCCCCAAATGTGTTTGGTTGTAAGTGTATAATCCTCAAACTAAATCAAGGTCTCTAAGTTCAAATTTAACATTTATTTGGCTCAAAGCCTTTAAGAGCCTTCCCTCCCCTTCTCTTTGTCTGATTTGCTTTGCATGAGTAGCAAAAGGTTAGGATGTAGGCTTAGGTTTTTAATTTGGGTTAATGCCTTTTGCTCCTTTTGAATTTGGGCTAGTGCCTTTTCCTTCGTTTGAATTTAGGCTTGTGCCTTTTCTTCCTTTTTGCTTTTGGGCATTGTTTCAACATTGGACTGTGGTCCTCTTTTCATGTTTCCTTGCTTTCGCTTTTAGATTGGTGTTTTTTCTTTATTAAGGTGTTGGTTTCTTATTTAAGAGGTCTCATTCAAGATGGTGAAAGAACTAATGTGGGGTGGGTATTTGGTTTTTAAAATAATAATCAAGTTTAGGTATTTGAAAATAAAAAATTCAAGAAACCACTTAAGTTTGATTCTTTTATTTTTAAGATATTTAAAGAACCACCTAGGTTTGGGTCTTAAAAAGCCAAAAAGGGGCAATTATGAGGTGGGGGTGGGGGTTAAGGTATTTTTTAATAAAATATAAAGCCCAATTTTCTAACAAAACCTCGAATAGGTACGAAAAGGTTTTTTTATTAAGGTTTTTGGAAGATCCCCTTTAAACCACATGCCAAAATCTTCAACAATCCTACAAAGCTAAGTCTTTGCCAAGTTTTTAAAGTTTTGACAAACAATCTTAAATCCTTTAAGCTTATAAGGAAAATTCTTGACAATCTAAAACAACATTATTTTTTTGCAAGCTTGAAAACATGTGTTATTTGAATGTACAAACACTAATCACAATTGAAAATGCATATTGATTATTTGTAATAGCTAAATGAACCGAAAAAGTTTTTTTTTTTTTTTTCAATTTAAAGGTAACACAATTTGGATATGAAATCATTATTGATCCAAGTTATTGAAAGACAACCTACATTATTATTTTCCTCAAGTAGGGTTTGGCTATGGATACTTGAAATTCTTAAATCACTAATTATGAGGTGGGGGTGAATGTTAACTTTCAAAAATTGCTTAGTACAAGGGGGGTCCAGGTTTTTGAAAAAATAAAACCCAAAGGGCATATATGCATATACCTGGTTTGAAACTCTATTAAAACTTGAAACAAAAAAAAATATTTGCCCCACATTGGAAATAACCTTTGGGCAAAAATATTTTAAGGTGTACCACACAAGACAAAAAAGGCTTAATCCTTGTTGCAGTCCTTTTTTACCCTATATTTTGATCCCCATAAAAAATAATGAGTCAAATTTATTTATTTATTTTAGAATAACTATATTTTAGACTATTATAATTATAGATTCCATCATAATCATCCATAAATTTGTCTTTACATGATAAAAATGAATTAGTTAAAAAAGACAAAAAAAAGGTGATGTTGTGACAAAAATTTGAACCCCTTTGTGAGGCCATGCTAATTCACCCTAGTAAATATATTTTAGACCAATGTTAGGAGGGTAACAATCTTTTATCTATATACTTTAAACCCTAAACCCAAGTCCCCCTTACCCTAGGTAATCAAAGAAAGGGGATTAATGTGTTGGAATATTTTAACCCTATGAATAAATATCTTCATTTTTTCTAGATTTGGGATCAAGTTATTATGGAATAGTTTGACTCATTGTTGTGGAACTTTGTTCTTGGCATATCAGACGTTAAACATTGTGTTTGGAAGATTGGGTATATCCCCATTCTATGTTTGGCTTAATATCAACCTATCAACCCATCAACCCATACATGCAAACAATGCCATCATGCTAGAACTTCACTCCATCTTTAAATCTTCATTTCTTTCCCCTCTACCATCAAAACCCACCTCAAACCCTTACCTTTCATTGTTGTTGAGTGGAAGGTTGTAACTTGGCTAAGACATGTCCAACAAGTTGCATTTTTCTCCTTCTTTGTTCTCTAGCTATTTTTTTTATTGAGATGTCACTTCTAAGTCAAATCCTCTATACCCCAAAGGATGGGCTCTAAACTCTACCTTGAAATTGTTGTGGAATCATTCACCAATAACCCTAATTGTCGTAGTAGACCATGCATTATTGAACCTAACTCTTTTTTTTTCCCAACATTCCTTTAAGCTATTATCTTTGCTAGGGTAAATGTATGTTCAATATCCCATCTTGATTTCTTCTTCTTTCTTTCTTTTGCTTTTCGCTCTTTGATTTTATCAACAACTTTTTTCTCCAATGCCTTTGGCTCAACATTGCTAGGAATGGTTTGATGTGACCACATGTGAATTGGACTAGTGGCTTTTTGCCATGTCTTTTTTGTGTTGGCAATCTTGGTAAGGATAATGCATCACAAACTTAATGGGTCACAATTCAACAATAATAATCATGCGAAATTTAATTTTCATAGGTTCGTATAATATAAACATGAATGTCATTCATCTATTTGTGTTGTTTAAACATTAATATCGTGCACATTGTTTAGACACGAATGTCATATGCCTATTTGTATTGTTTAAACACAAATGTTGTATGTCTATTCATATTGTTTACACACGACTTCATGTTTAACTAATGCATGACATTCATGTTTAACCAATATGAACTTATGAAATAACAAATTTCACATGGATTTGGAATGAACGCATGAAGCTTATAAATTTGTGATGTAGGCCAACCAATTTTGCAACTCCTTGGGTTTGATTTGGAATATTTAGGTCATATAATTCAAGTTTGGAATCTTCCAAGTTCACCATTAATTCATCTTGCTAATTGTCCATTGGGGTGGGAGGATTGAGTGGAATTTCCATAGAAAAATTAGTGGAGGGTTCAAAGGGGCCCATTGATGTGGTAGGAACAAATGAAGAAATTATTTGAAATGTACCTATAATGTTCAACAAATTAGTGGTAGTTTCAGCCTCATCTCCATTGTTATTGGAGTCTTGTATTACATATGGTTAGTATGCATTGTCTGCTTCTTCCTCTTCTGTTATACTAAATACTTCACTGGGACCAAATTTTTTAACCATAGCTATAAGATTTAATGGCCAAATCTTGTAAACCCAAACCTTGATTTTATTGCTTCTTTTTTCAAGGACTATAACAAGGCATTGTCCACCCATTTAGCCAATGTGACCTTGTCGGGTTCAAGATATTTGTTTCTTGCCATTGCTAAATCTCTTTATTTTTTGAAAGCATTTTTGAAAGGCTTGAAGTAGGTGACATCTAATGGTTATAATGCATGTGACATATGTGAAGGTAAAGTCACCATGTCCAATCCAAATTTTGCTGCTTGTTCAAATGCATGAATAATGACATGCGACCCATGCCCATTAAGGATCAAAAGATGTTAGTTTTCTTTAAAAAACCCCCTTGGAACAAATATGTATAAGAAAGTAAGCCACTACTTAAAGAAGTAAGCTGTCATCTAAGTTTTTTTCTGCATTGCCATGCATGTTTTTAATTTACATAACTTTATGTAATCTTTTTGATTCCTTGAACCCTTCAAAATGTAGAAGGTAGGAAAGGTTGCATTTGTTGCATTTACAACACAATTTATAATCAGCCATTCCCATGAATTAAATATGGTGTTGTAAACATCTCGTGAGCCTCACTTGGCCAAAACTCTAGCACCAAATTGTCACCTTGCTTGAACATCTATCTCATCTGAATTCTAGATGTGATCTAATTAATATTTGTGTTGTGTGTATAGGTTTTCTAAGTTACAATAAAAGGTAAGCATGCTTGACTAGTTAACCTTCTTGTCCTAGAAACCTTTAGCCTTTCAACAAGACGTATGCTAATTTACATATGCCTTTTTTTGAACCAAAACCACCAAATATTTCTTGGAACACCATTCCAAAATGGGGGTGGTCTTGTCTAAGTGATTTTTGTAACCTTCATATTTAATTGTTGAAGGTTGATAGATAATCTAGCCTTTTGCATGTGTAGAACCCAAATAAACATTGCTTCATCCTCCCATTCTAATTAACATGTGCCTTGGGGGCCCACTTTCTTGCATTTAGTTGTACCATTCAAGTGATTTGAAAATGAAGTCAATGGTATGTTCCAATATTTGCAACCTTCCTTAGAGATGTGTCTCCCCTTTCCACAACACCCATGGTATTTTCTAATTGCTAGTTTATCCATTTGGCCCACTTTGTAGTATTAACTTGTTTATATTTACCTCTTCCTTAGCCTTGTATTGTTGTTGTGGCAAGATGGCTGTCACATTAATATACTCATTTTAGCCTTACTCTTCTTGGTCCCAATCTTTAAACATTTGGTGGCATCTACTTAGGTCTTATAAGAAGTGCAAACCTATGTTTCTTGTATAAAAACCAAGATTCTAAAAAATATGTTAGATCTGGATAGTGCTCAATGGCATAACTTTCCACCTCTTCACAAGAAATAACTAGTTCATAAAATGCAATAAAGCTTTCCCAATCTAATGTCACATTGCTTGTGGATGTGCAAGTGGTGGGAATATATTTCAAGGTGTGTCATGCTAAAAGAGTAGGAAAATTATGACCAATGGCATTGTTAGAGTGAGATGAGCCTTTTAGATGTGACGATTGTTGAACCCAATGATAATATATGTACTTTAAATATTTGTATGTGTATTCTTGCACGAGCTTTGGTATGCCATTCAATTTTGCCTTTTTCTGCATTACTTCCTCCTCTTCAACATGTTCTAGTTTGATTGCAAATGTTGGAATCACTATTTCTACCTCCTATTTAATTTCAAATGTTGGAATCACTGTTTCTACTTCCTATTTAATTTCAAATGCTAAAAGAACTACTTCAACCTCCTCTTTTCCACTTCACTTCTACCTCCTTGATCTTCGATGCAACCAACTCACTATCTAATCCCTTATTGATCCCACTTTGTAATCTCTCTAAAAAACTTTCAAACTTCTTGCTTCTTGTGACATACTTAGTTTAAAACTATAACCTTTACTCTAAGAGTGTAAAGCCATATGAAATATGCTCTTGCCTTGTTGCTTGCTTTTTATTGGTGGGAATCCATTATATGAATTATGGAAGGAAAGTTTTTAATGGACTTATTTGGTTTCTGATGGTGCAATGGTATCCAATGTTTGAGTTGTATTCATAGAGTTTTTTTTGTGTGGGGTCTCTTTGTTGTTCCATGTTCACCCAAGGATTAATTCCTAAACACTTCTCAATTTTTTTGTGCATAAAGCCTCCAATTCATAGTCACCTCATTGTTTTCGAATGTTACATTGGACACGTATTACCAAACACAAAATTGCACATAAGTAAGCAATCATGTGTGTGATCTATCATGCTCGCATTTTAAAGTTGGCTTCCTACCCCTTATTCCTGAACAGTAAATTAAAAAATTAAAAAAATTTAGGACAAAAGAATTTTGACTGAACATTTGATCATGGGTGTCCATTTGAACAAAAACCAACATAAACCAAAATGAATGCAAGTCTTAAAACACACTAAATAGGTGCTCGATCATAGGCACCCAATCAGTGATGGGCTGGTTTACCCTAGTCTGTGAGTGCCCTACGGTAAAGTTTTTCCCCTCCTGTCTACTCCAGTGTCGAACGGTTATCAGAAATGTAAACTGATAACCAGAGGTTCTCAGGTTGGGTCTCAAGGTTGTATAACCACAGTTCTCAAAAATCCAAAAACCCATTCTGATACATAACCCCAGTTCTCAAAAATCCAAGAACCCATTCTGATACATAACCCCAGTTCTCAAAAATCCAAGAACCCATTCTGATACATAACCCCAGTTCTCCAGAAAAAAGTCTAAGAACTGATCACTTACACTTCTAGAAAACTGCAGGTTCTTTGAGGCCTGTTGAAAAAACCAAAACCAACAGCTATTTGATTCTGAATTTTTTCAAAGAAACATAACCGAAGGTTCTCTGATTCTGAATACTTTGGAAAAACCATAACCAGATGTTCTGTGATTTTGAACATTTTCAAAAGCCCAGAACTGGACGTTCTTTGTTTTCTGGAAATTGAAGATTCTTTAATTTCCAACTTTACTTTTAAACAGGAAACAGAGGTTAATAACAAAACACCCACTGGTCCAACCCAGTGACCAGTTTTGTCTCATAGGAGAAAAGGGTAGGTGACATTGGCACATCTTTCTTTTGTGGAATTGAACCCACAACCACTTGCAAAACTTTGTTTCTAAAAGCCTCAAATGCTCAAATGCTTCTCTTGTGCACAACAAACAGTGAGTAGAAGACAGGGAGAGACAGATCTCTGCTGGACAATAGCAAGTGAGCAAGTCCTCTTGCTGTTGTCCTTTCTCAAGGCACTTTTGCTGCAATAGGTTCACTTTCCAGAATTTTAGGCTTCCCTCTTGCTACCTTTTCTATTTTGTAGCTGATTGCACAGCAGCTTCAAGTAGAGCATGTGATCTCTTTCTCTCTCTCAGAGCACTCACTACTCCAATTTTGACTTAAATTTCTCACATGGAACTTGCATATTACTTCCCACATGTGAACCATAACACAGCGAGTGATTCAAGGTAGCTGCAGAATTCAGGCTATGGTGGTTTCACATAAGAAAGTAGGGTGTATGTAGCTGAGGCTTTAGGAGGGACATACAGCAAACAAGAAGCATATTTTATTCGTGGCACAGTGCAGAAAAAAAATGTTGGAAGCCCAATTTTTCCTTAAATCTCCCCAATTTCTTGAACCATTGAAAAACTAGTATACCCATATAAGGTGAAGTTTGTTGTATGTACAACACAATTGGTTAATGACCTCTTGGAAACTGGAAAATGGACACTTTTCTTTGTTTCAACTGAAACCACAGCAGTTATGGTAATCTAGTGCAAATTGAGGGCACTCCAAACTGAGGAAGGACATAGGATAAAGTACCATATGGTTCTTCTGAAGTGAATGTTGCAGCTCCTCTTGATTTTGTTGGTCCTGATTGTGGCATTCATCTCACACTGAGGATCTGACCAAAGACCTGCCAAAACCCTAGAAACTGTTCCAGGCAACACTCCCTGCACTTCGTTCAAGAAACACAATCCATGAAACAGACAAAGCAATTGAACTTGCATATTTGATCATACCTTTTTGGGCATCACCTCTTCTGCTTTGATTGAATGCCAAATGCCATGATGGTCAGGGTAGCACACAAGCAGCTGCTGCAGTTCTCTACATTATGTAAATCAAGGCAATAGTAAAGATCAACCTGATCCTAATACATACATAATGTCACAAGTACAGATTGGTCAGTGTTGCAAACAGTTACGTACTGACCATAATCTGTTGCATGCACATGGCCCCTTGAAGCCCCAGCAATTTGATCAACCAACTGATGAGCTTCAGGGCAGGAAAATGAAGATGATACAAAGGGGATACTTCACACACTGGAGCTACATTAGGCATCACCACACAAAGCTTTCAATGAGAAAGGACTGTTGAACAGATCACTGTGTAAGTTGGTGCAGTATCGATACCATCTAGAATGGTAAAGCCACTGTCCATCATAGCATTGTTTTGAGGAAGAACAAACACATTCCATGAAAAGAGAGCTGAAAAATTTCAGTGCACAAGTCCATGATGGGATTGCAGCAGGAGACAAACATGTTCACCAGTCAGGAAACTGGTATAAGGAATCCAAGACATAAAATTGGCATCACAACTGATGCTAACCTCATTGATCCTGGATAGATCCCAATTAACCATCAGTGCAAAAGCCACAAATTTCCATAGAACAACTTGAGTTTGTGAGAACAGGAGCTCGGTTTGAGATCCAACAGAACACAATTGTCAGTCAGGGCTCTCATCAGCAACATATCAATGGAACACAGTGGTGAGAAACAAAAGATTCAATTTAAGCTGAATTTGAATCAAGGTGTCTATGTGATTGGTTAAGCCTGCAGCAAACCAGGCTACCATCAGCAATCGAGTTTGAGCTAAAAGAATTCTTGCCAATAGCAAGAACAAGCATACAACTTTGAAACACAACTTCATAGTGCTCATGTCACCTGCTGTTAAAAAATGACCCAGCAGCCCGTCGTGGTGCACTCTTCCGCCGGCTGCCTTGCCGTCTTGTTAATATTGGGGTCACTGCAGGCTCATCTAAATGGTCCATGCTTTCTTTGTCATTCACATCAACTCTCGTATCTGTAGGTCCTTCTACTGCTTTTGATCGGCTGCACTTATTTCCGGAATCCGAAACCAAATTTTGTTGTGATACCTCATTGCTCAAAGCATCTCCTTTCTTCATGTCCTCTGTCAGTATTTCTTCCTTGATAACCTTGCGTGGTCTTCCTCTCTTTTTTCGAATGGGAGCCAAGCTTGGAGCTGTGCTTGGAGCTACTTCTTTGGATTCAAAATTCCTATCAGATGTGGACCTCTTCCACACTAACTCTGGACGACCCATCTGTACCAACAAGGAAAGTTAGGCTTAGCTACGAACCAAATTTTCTCTACCGCTATCCATCTTGAACAGACTCTCTGGATTATGCAATAGAAACAACAAATGTGGAGGTGATAACGAGACCAAGAAGAAACAAGCGCAAAGAAATATAAGATTTTCAATAAACCTAGAAAACCCTGGAATCGCACCTTTCTTCTCCTCTTAGAGCTGATCGGAGCCTCACCGCCTGTTCGAGTTTCAAAGCTTGAGCTTAAAGAAATAGTTCATATAACAGCTCAGAAGGCATGAACGCGTGAGGTCGAAACAGGCATGGCGTAAACCCGGCATGGATTAGCCATGTGCGGCCAACTCCGCTTCCTCCCTCCAAGCAAATCTGCAACCAATACTTTCCCCTAGTGACCTCAGCGACGACAGATTCCTGACCTACAAGACGCAGAAAAGTTCGAGTGTTGGTCTCCAAAGTTCTTTCAATAATAGAGCTCCTCAGAGAATCAAAGTTGAAGGTATTACTACGATATTATAACATCCTGAAGACGGCTATCACCATAGCTTGCAGCCAGAATTTTGGAGAATAAAGACCGGCGGGAAGGGAAGTGAAGGTCATAAAAAGTCTGACATTTAAACAAAAGAAAAGCGATTCAGCTACAGGATAAAGTCGCGGATGTGGATAGAACGATCCGGAAGAAGGATGGACAATTCCCAAAAGAAACTGACCTGAATCTGCCGTCGAGGTGGAGGCGAAAAACGATCCGGGCGAAAAATCTGCCCAGTAGATAGACTTGAAATCCTTGGCAAACAATCCACTCGTCTTCAGGATTAAAATTATGCAAAAGAGTGAGGCTCCGAGAGCGATGGCCTGGAAGGCGACGGGAGCTTGTAACCAAAAGCGACCAAAAAAGAGTGAATCTGCTGAAGAACACAGACAGCGAACAAAACTATTTCCAAGGTAAATTTTATGGAGGAAATCCTTAGCAGGACAGCACCGCCTCGCTGGAATCCAGAAAAAGAAGAAACAGAACACAGCGAGTGAAAGCATCAAAGAATTTGCGGACATTCAACGATCTATGTACGGACCAAGAAAAAAGGATCTGGCATACATACACAATGTCGATGAGAAACTTCCTTCTAAAGTCGTCAAGCGAAATTGTTTATCTGAAGCTGCTGGACAAGACAAGAAAGAGAAAGCACAAACTGTAAAGATTAATAGCAGTCTAGCACTCTATCAAAATCCATGAGAACAAATCGCATATTACGAAAACAAACAAGTAACGATAACCCCTGCCACAGTTAGACAATCAATCACAGCTGATTGCAAGACGAAAAGACGAAAAAACCGATGACATTCAAACAACCGCAAGGAACACACACAGACGCACATACATCACACAAAAATACAAGTCTGCAAGAAAGAAAAAAGAAAGAAAGAAAGAAAGAAAACAATCCGACGAAAAAAATAACCCTGAAATATGGAGTCACTTACTTGCTGCTCTTCCAAACGATATCGTCGCCAGAAGTTGAAGATATGGTGGTCACGAAATGCTGAGCCGCAAGCAAACGGAAGATGCGCACACGAGACCGCACACACAAACACACACACACACACAAACAACCAAACTGAAGCAACGCGGTAGGCTGGAGTGACTTGGGGGGGGTGGAGAAAGGCCAGGCCTCACCCCTCCTCACATTCTAGCCAGAATCGACTTCTCATTTTCCGCCGGAATGGAACTGCCTCGGAATTGGTCAACGGAGACGCTACAATTACACTCGACATCAGACAGTTCCGGTCTATAATGATGAATGGAAAACCAAATCATATTGAAAAATTGACCCATTCTAGCCAAATTTGTCTTTTTCATTTTCCACCGGAATGAATTGGTCCATGGAATGCTACACTGACACTCGACGTCAGACAGTTCTGGTCTCCAATGGTGAATGGAAAACTGAATCATGTCAAAAAAAAAGTTTGACCCCTTGTCACATTCTAGCCAGAATCATCTTTTCATTTTCTGCTGGAATGAATTTGCCTTTGGAATTTTGCTACATTCATCCAGAATTGGTCAATGGAACACGACAATTACAGTTTGGCATCTGACAGTTCTGGTCTCTGATGGTGAATGGAAAAACTGAATCATGTGAGAAACATTGACCACTTGCCACATTCTAGCCAGAATCATCTTCTCATTTTCTGCTGGAATGAACTTGCCTCAGAATGTGCTACAATCATCCCCAATTGGTCAACAGAATGCTAAAATTTACACTCCATATCTCACAGTTCTGGTCTTCATTTAGGAATGGAAAACTGAATCATGTCAAAAACATTGACTGCTCATCACATTCTAGCCAGAACCGTCTTTTCATTTTCCGGCAGATTGAATCTGCACGGAATTTGGGTACATTCATCCAGAATTGGTCGTCAGAATTCTAGAATTACACTGGACATCACACAGTTCTGGTCTCTAATGGTGAATGGAAAACTGAATCATCTTTTCCAAATATTGACCCCTTGTCACATTCTAGCCAGAATCATCTTTTAATTTTCTGCCAGAATGAGTCTGCCACAGAATTTCACTAGAACTACACTCGACATCAGACAATTCCGATCTCTTAGGTAACAGTTTATGGAAAACCAAACCATGTTTTTTTTATAAAAAAAATTAAATAAAAAGATTAATTCAATATTTTTAAAAATCAAAATAATAATAAAATAATAAAGTAGTAGGTAGTAGTAATTCCCATGGAAACTCAACACTCTTTGGAACAACAATAATTGCAAGGGAGTTGCTATGGAAATGTGTCTCATCATCATATGCATCGTGATGTCAATGATTTATTCTATAATGGAACAATTCTTTTTTTTTAATTTAGGGTTCCAAATATCCATTCAAGGTATCACATTTTTTTAAAGGAATATTTAGGTGGTTCTTGGACAATTTGATTCTTAATTTTTAAATATGAATTGGTTATCTCCAACCAATTCTTCAAAACATTTTTTTTTATATAAATAGATATTATTGCAAAAAAATACATTTCCAAATAAGAAGCACAATCTAATTATATTGCACACTCACACACACATTCATGTTTCCCCTCCCAACCCCCCCAACCCCTATAAAGGACAATTAATATCCTTGACATCCATTTGATATTGTCTGAATAATAATATATATATATTTTAAAAGCTCCTAGGCTTTTTACTTATGATTGTCATTTCGAAAATCTCCAAATTGTGATCCTCATCAATCTTTTAATATGAAAAATTAGTTTTAGATTTTGACATTGAATGCAAATGGTCATGATTGTCATTTTTATTGTGGCAACAAATCATTTTGGAAATTTTGGGAAAACAATTATTATAAATTCAAGAAAATTTGCTAAAATTCTGGAAAAGTAGTGGCAAAATTTCAAAACTACAAAACAAAAAAGAACTTGGTCATGTGACATTTGAAAAACATAAAAAATAAAGATTTTTTCAAATATTTTTCAATAATAGGGTGAATGCAAGATTGAGTGGCACTCTTTTTGTGTCTCATTGCAATTTTTTACAAGGTATAGTGAATTAACATGCCATAAAACCATTTATATGCATAATTGGGACTTGGTTTAAGATTCTCAACTTCAATAAAAAAACTATCTATATAATTTGTGCACAATAAATGTGCACCCATTATGAAGTAATAGATTTTTGAAGTGAAAACATATGGACTTTCCCAACCATCTCCACTTCCCATACACATGAAATTTCCAATATCGTTTTTTGAAACTATATTTTATAAGGACTTAATATTTGATAGATGAAAGAAAAAAAAAACATAGATTTGAAAACTTCATTACAAAAGTTTTAACCAAAATATAATTATGGACTTTTGAATGACCCAAATTTGGACCTTATTTTCAAAAGTCTTTACATGGGTCACTTTTTGTTGGATTGATAATTGTTTTCCTTGTAAAATGTATATAAAAAAGATGTTTAAGTGGGTATATTTTCATATGAATTTAATTAACTCATTAATCAACCCATAGTCTCCCATTTATGTTAATTTGACCACAAAAAAGGGTCTTTTAGGAACTATTTATCTATTGAAAAAGAGCCACTTAACCCTACATCAACCCAATAATCACACCTTTTTCAAAGCATGGGCAAAATAAGTTCCTTGAAAGTTTTTTTTTTAATCCAAGATTTCATGGTTGACATGTTATAAATTTTAGAATTGCATTAGATACTATAACAACCATAGTAAATAAAATAGTTTGCCCTAAATCTAGTTTTAAAATGAAACTATTTTTGACATAAACATAAACAAGTAAATTAAAAACCTTCAAAAGTAGAAATATGAAACCATTGCCTCTTCAATTGAATTATGATAAGTTGAATATAAAATTTGAAGAACTTTAATATAATAAAAGTTGGCTACAAGTGGATTTGAAAACAACTAATCAATATGGTGTTCAAAATTACTTTTGCATTAGAGGTTTGGTATATTATGATTATAATATGCCCAATTTGACAATACATAAGTATTTTATATTAAAAAATCCATTAACTTGAAAATAAAGAACTTTAATATTTATTTCATTTACTTACCATTTACATTTTGTAAGGCCATAAATCTTGTGCAAATAGATGCATTTTTAAAATTTACTTGAAGATGCAGCTTTTCAGTATTATAACAATAAAATGAAAAATTATCCTCATATCAATCATTGATTAAAATGATATTTTTACTTTCCATGCATCAAATTTTTTTTGTGGCTACTTGTATTTTTTCTAATGAGGAGCAAAGATTGTTTACTTGACCATGTTTACTTGCCTAGGTAGCCTACGTAGTAATTGTCTAAATACCACCACAACTAAGTGGGTTAAGTAGCCTAAATGACAACCAACTTAACCTAGGTTAAGTAGCCTAACTCACATTCATGTAGTTTAAGCTTAAGCCCAATTAAGGTTGTTAGGTGCCTAAGCAACTTGGTTTAGTTTGCAAGTTTGAACTTTTCACTTCACAATGAAAAGTCAATATCTTTACCAATGATCACATTTTCACATGGTGTGGTCTTTTCTAAACATATAATATATGAACATTTTTTTATGCAAATCAATTGATATAAGTAGGTAATTGATTTAGCCTATGTAAGTAAGTAAAGCTAGGTAGGTAGACTTAAGTAGGTAGGTAGGTAGTAAAAAAGGTTGAAAATTGATAAGTAGGTAACTTAGTCTAGGTAGGTAGCCTATCCTACTTAGGTAGGTACTATAGCCTAGTTACCCATCTATGTAATGTAATTTAACCTAGTCTACCTACCTTGGTAAGTTGTTTATACATAACCAAAGTAGGCAGGTAGCCTAGCTTAGCTACATACCTTGGAAATAGGTTGGTAGTTAACCTAACTTAATTAATTACCTAGGAAATTGGCAAGTGGGTAATGTAGCGTAGCTAGGTATATCTAAGTTATCATGTAATCAAAACGTAGTTGCAATAATGAATATAAGTATATGACTATGGACATATGATTACATGACTAAAAATAAGACCTAATCATTAAATATTTTAGTGATGAAATGTGTGTTTTGGCATGGTGTAATTAGACAATAAATTAGGTAAAAGTTAAAACATACTGTAAAGGTTGTGTTTAGTCCGCTAAGGATCCACCATGTTGAAGACAAACTTATTTTATTAAATTTTTACTCCCTATGGCATTAGAAAATTATAATCATGAGTGAATATTGTTCATAACTTGCTTTTACAAAGGCTTTAAATGAATTGTGACTCCTTGGTGATGGAAGGGGTCTAGGGATCTTTCCTTTCCCTTTGGCTATGTAAAAAATCCCACAACAAAATCAATAGATAACCAATAATAACAATATCAATCAAAACATTAAAATTATTGTTAATTATGATGAAGTCACTCACCCAAATATTAAGTTAACTTCTATTTCCAAAAGCAATGAAACTATATTTTAATAAAATAGTAGTGTTCAATATAATTTGTTAGTATTTGTAAAGTGAATCATCTTCATGGTTTCACACAAAAAGAATAATGACCCCATGCATTGTTTCCACAATACCCAATAATGAGAGCTCCATGGTGAAAATCATTTAAAAAATTTCCATAATTGCTTCTTGTTGCCACTGTTTATTTGTAGCAATTAAGATTGAACAATTTCATTTTATCCCCTTTGTTGTGCAACTTTTGTGTCCAACATATTACTTGAGCATGAAATGCAAATTCTTGTAGCATAACTATTATTTTTTCCTCTTTTGTTGATATCATAATTTGTTGAAAAAAGAAGCAACAAATGAGAATGTAATTAAAGAAATTGCCCCATACTAAAAAAATATTAGAAAAAAAAAAAACTTTAAGTGGAAAACAATTAAATGGTCAACTTATATTAATGATTTGCATGTGTTGAATGTGATGATTTGCTAGATGCCATAAATGTAAGTAAATAGTATGAAAAAAAGAAACTTTAACCTTAAGGAAAAGGTTTCAAACATAAGAAGAAGAGATTCATTTTGTTAAAGTTTTATAATTTTGAGATGGGTTTGCACCACTTGTCCAAGGTCAATTGCTTTAGTTGGGATGTTGATTAATTTGAAAATTTGAAAGTTAAACATATTCACAACAAGTTTCAATTGTAATTTGAAATTATCGACAATAGATTGTTGCCAATATCACAAATTTCATTCATCCAATTGGGAATGATTTTTCTATGTTTCATTCATTTATAAACAAGGTCCACCAAAATAATCAAGTGGTTGACCTATGCTACAACCACGTCATCACATATTCATGGTGTCAAATAATAAAAGTGACATGATGTGGCATGACATCATCGCACTATCAATGTCTCAATTATAATTTGATTGAGTTTTTTTTAATTAAAAATGTTTTAAAGGTCAACCCTATTCAATAGACACTTACAAACTTAATAGACAACTTGACTTCTTTGACAAGCATACCCATCCACATAGAATTTTTAGAAATAAATATAATTGTACAATTTAAATGAAACTGAAATGACATGTAATGAAAAACTCAATGGTAAAAAAATGCCCATTTTTGGCTAGTACAAAACAACCTTGTTTTTTTTTAAGTTAAAAAAAAAATATATATATATATATATATAATTTTTTCATGCTCAATATTTTTAGTAGTTTAACATTCCATCATAAATTTGTCAATTTAATTTGTTGAAACAACCCGACATGATAACTTTAATGTGTAAAATATTATGTAAAAACTAGGAAATGGTTTTGAAAAACAAAATGAAACTTCTTGGGATGCATGTGGCTCTCAAAGATGTTGCAATTTGTTGCATTTTTTGGGGTTGTAGCATTGGCAAGTTTGGTAATAAGAAATAGGGGAATAAATTTCATTCAACAATTGTAATAAATATGTGATCAATTTCATTCATGAACAAATTGTCATACAAACGATATAATCCATTGTTGACATTTATTTGAAGTTTTCTTTTCATTCATGTTGTCAATTGTTTTTTGAAAAATTCTTATTTTGCCCTTTTCATTTCCTCTTTAACTCTCTCCCCCTTTGGGAAAATGTTAAAATTTTGGAAAGGGGTAGGGGAAATGTTATTTCTTGAACATTCCATATTTTTATTAATTAGTGAATAACTTGGGTATGACATGTCCCATAACATGTGCCTTTTCAAATAAAAAAAGTAGGTAATAAAAAAAAAAACTTAACATATCATTTTATGGCTAATGTTCATGGAAGGCCCTCTAATAGCCTATAGGTTCTTGGAGGACATTTGTTTTTTGGATGCAATCGGGTGCAAAAAAAATGGTAAAATTTCATAGATTCGAAAAAATCACTAAGCTTTAGCCCCCCAAAAAAATAAAATAAAATGACCAAGCTTCAACTAGTTTTCATGACCTGGTAATAGGTTGAATGAAGTAAGTTAAAATGATTGGTGTAACTTGACACCCACTAGTGTAGTAGTTGGAGAAAACCTATCTTGAGTTTTCATCTAGATGGAGCCAACTTAACCCCCATTGGAATTCGGGGTGGGTTTGAAAAAAAAACTTAAATTTTATTTTTGCCACTTTTTTTTTTTTTTTTTGGTTTCTTTCCTTTTTTTTTTTTTTTTTTATTTGGGTTTATTTTTTTAAAAATTTTTTTTATATTAATTTTATTTTTTTTTTTTTTTATTTTTTTTTTTTTTTTGGGTCTCCTTCCTTTGTTTGTGTTTCTTCTTTTTCTTCCTTCATTTTTCTCTTTTTTTAAAAAAAAACATTTGTTTTTATGCAACAATAAGTTCTTAGAACAACTTGTTGCTTGCTATTTGTTTGTTTTGCAATGGAGCTTATCAATGTGTTTTTGGTATTTGGGGGTTGCCAAGGAGCCCTAGTCACCCATCCTTTGCCATTGTCACCCCTCTTCCAAGTTTCAACAATCCTCCATGTAAGTTGCATTCTTGGGCCTTTTTATAATAATAAAAAGTTCATGTGGCCTTCAACTACAAACAACAACAACAAACTTGTAGCTTATTATTGTCATCACTTTTTTTTTCAAAGAAGAAGAAAAAGAATAAAAGAAGCAAAAAAAAAAACCCAAAAAGAAGGGAAAAAAGAAGAATAAGGATGAGGAGGAAGAGGTTTTCTTTAGTGTTTTTTGTGTCTTGTGGATATTTTTATTTCCTTATTGTGAAAGATTAAACTTTTAAGGTGATGCATGTTTTGCAAAAAATGTGCTGATTTTGGTGGAGCATGTTTGGAAAGTTGAAAGGTAATCTACTATTTTATGCAAAAGCATTCATATTCTAATCAATTTTTTTATTGTTCCATTGTTCAAGTAACCTTATTCCATTATGAAAATTACTTGTAGGAAACTACAAGAATAGTAGTTAAATTTTTAAAGGAACACGTATGAATGTGTGTGTTAGTATTGATGAATGATCATTCCACCATAGCAAAATAGGTAGCAAAGTCATTAAGGATTGATGAAATAAAATCAAGGCTCAAGCTTGAAGATAAATTCAACCAAATTAAACATTTATATCACAACAAAATGGTAGAGCTTTTTGTTTTTATCTTTAATTTTTCAAAGAGACCTTTCATGCTATGGAGATGGGCAATGTTTGTTCATTTCATTACCATGTTATGAAAATGGTATGATGTTTGGTGTTGTCCATTTTCTTATTGATTGAACATGTTTTTTTCACATCTTTGGATTGATTACAAATTTTTACATAGTTGGTCATTTTCCTCTTCACACATGATATGTTCCTTTTGTATTTTGATTTTTTTCACAATGATCATGTGAACTTGGGCAAGTGATAAAATGTAGCACTTATCCTTCCGTATTTCTTGTAAACCTTCTTCCAATCATGGGTTTTTTACCACTTTGGCTTATGGTGTGTTCATTTAGTTTTCCATTTGATTTGTTTCATTGCTTGACTTGAGGTTTTGATAAAATCGTCTTTCAAGTTTCCCTATATTTTGATAAACAAATTAGGAAAGGAGTTAGAGAGAAAGTCCCATTTACCAACTATAGGTTTTAATATTTTTTTATGAAAATGATGTGTATGCATGTAGGTTTTTTTCCATGAAGGTGAAATGCTACTAATGTGCAAAAATTCAGTACGGGTTCTAAAAGATCCATCACAATTACTATAATGCAAACATAAATGGTTGCATAATGTAATGTTTATTGTGATTGTATTTATGTAATGCAACAAAACAATTAAAATATAAGAAATTAACACAGTCATCAATTTCCATGAATTTGACATGATTTGTGGATGGTAGGTATGCTTTCATACCCACCCATTTTTCCCATTTTTTCCTTGTTTGGTTTAGGGTTTTTTGGAGTACCCATGCTAATTGTGAATTATTGTTTTAATGTAAACTTTGTGAAACTAGTAAAGACAAGTTTGTTATGACTATGGTTAGTATTTAGCTCTAACATCATGATATCTATACCCATCAACATGTGGAAAATGCAACAAAAATGGTATTAACTTATCACCACATGCATGGGATGGGCAATGTGTATTGTTATTTTAAAGAAGATTTTTTCCTAAATATGGATTAAGGTTTGGGTAGAATTGTATGTAGTGAAAATTTTGAACACAATTTTATAAACTTGGCAATTTCCATCCACCTATTATGTAAATAAAGGATAGGGATTGCATTTGAATACTGATATTTATGACATATGGATATATGTAAAGCAATTTTGATTTTAGATAAACCTTTTTGTCCTAGGCCCAAAACCATCTTTTATTGAATTCCATTATAATTTCAAATTTTCAATGCTAAAGTTGTTGAAATTTGTAAGTAATACCTAAATAATGTCTTGGAAAATCCCAATGACATGAAGGAAAATTTGTAATACCCACATATGGGTCACGAAATATGCATTGACATTTTAACAAAAATTGCAATACTCACATACAAGTCACAAAATAAGTGTTGGTTTATCCAACTTGAGGGGATGCATGTGTTGCATTTTGAAACTATTTCTTCAATTAACAACTATGAACCAAATTGAGTCATTTTCATTGAAATCCATGTGTAGGTATTACAAAGGACAAAATCATTATTTTAATGTAATACTTGCATGTAGGTCATGAAAATAATTGTTGGTTTTAGAAACTCCAAACCATTTTTAACATGACTTGGTTTAGGGTTGACGCATGTATTGCATTCTTGGATTGGGTCATCATCTAATTACCTTCAACCAAGATCAAGTGGTTTTCATAGGTCCCCATTTGTGGGTATTACATTCATGTATTGAGCCATCACCCAATTACGTTCAACCAAGATTGGTGGTACATCCTAGGTAGACCATACAAATGGAAACAAAAGTAAATTATAACAATCAATTATGCTTTGAATTTTAAAGCTATTCAAATTTTAAAACTAAGGAATGAAAAAATTAACCCTAGAGTTTAAAGTTAATTAACCCAAAAAACGTAAATATAAAAAACCCTAAATGATTCTAATGGTAGATGTTATAAACCCTAACAATTATATAAACACATTTAAATTCAATTTATTTTATTTTATAGCAAGTGGGTAGTTAGGTAGGTAAGGGGGTTAATATAAAAGTTTTGTTGAAAAGTAAAGGTTTAACTAGAAAGAGATAGAAGTTTACTTAAGAATTAGAAATGTTTTGTTAAAAGGTATATGTTTAGCCATGAAAAGATAGAGGTTTTGTCAAAAGATAAAGGTTTGACTAAAAGATTAAAGTCTAATTTTAAAAAGATAAAAAGTTTGCCAAAAGATAAAGGTTTAGCCAAAAAAATATAAAAGTTTTCTCGAGAGGTAGAGATTTAATGAAGAAAAGATATAAGTTTAGTTAATAAAAGATAAAGATAGGTAGGAAGGGGGATTGGTTATTAATTGGTAGGTAGGGTCAAGATGAAGGTTAGCAAGGTCACTAAGTGGCATGGTAAACTGGAATTGAGTTTTTTTTAATTGACGAATTTTTGTCAAATTTCAAACTATAAATATGATTTCAACCTCTAAAAAAAAAATTATATCCCACCTTGGATGTGTAGCCCTCATAACTTTTTCACAATACAAGCAATTTACAACTATATCAAAAATCAAACTTGGGATATGAGAGAGGGTGAAAGCTTCTTTGGGTGGTATTATCATAAATGTCGCACCCTCAATTTGTTAGATTTCTCAAACTTCAAAACAATGAAAAACAAATTTAAGAAATTTTTTTTGTTGAAGAAATTTTATGAATAAAATATTATTAAAAAGTTGCTTGGCTTTTTAAAAAAAGAATTTTGATTTGGACAATGAGTGTATCAAGAAAAAGTTCCAATAATTTGAAAAAATGAGTTCCTTTGGTGAGGAACACCATTTAAAGAATCTATCTTTTGGTTTTTTCTTGACTTGTAATTTTTAGGAGTACTTCAAATGTCTCTCTATGTAATTTTTTTATAGGTATTTCATTGGGGAAATTATTACTTAGTTGGCAAAATGAATTTTTTTCACTCTTGTGTTCCAATCATGTTTTCAGCATGTTCCCAATGAAGTTCCCAATGTGTTCCTCAAGGTGTTCTCTATAGCACCTCATCTTATGTCATATACCTTGGTGGGTGGTTTTCAAGGGTAGTGGAAAGGAGGCAATTAGCTATTTTAACCAAAATAATTTGGATAGCAAATGGTGCAAAACATGTGCCTTTTCATATCCAAATAGGTGGATATATGAATGAAGGTTGGTTGAAAGGCCTCAAACATACAAATTTACATTATATATTTAATTAAATAAATTTGACCCCTAAAATCCTAAGTGTTTTTGTAGCCAAAAGTGAACAAGTTTTAGACCTTTTTTATGTTGAATTTTTCAAACATAAAAAATGTTAAATTTAATAATATAACCATACAAATGTAAAGTCAGATTAGTCACAATAGGCTAATGCTCAAAATATTTGACTCCCAAAATGTGTACAATTGGTGGAGTGTAAATGACCAATAAATGAAAACCCATAATGGCCTAAACCAAAGGTGGCCACACAGAACCCCCATTTTTTGGAGACCAAAATTGAAGACGGTATACCTCCAATACATGACAAACAAAATTTCACCTTGTACATACATAAGTTGTGTATCTCTACAATACGTGTGTGTAGAGAGAGAGAGAGAGAGAGAGAGAGAGAGTTTTAAACCTTTACTCTACCATATAATTTCAAAAATACATGGCATAGTCAAATTTATGCATGCAAGGTGAATTTTGAAAGTATGCAAGATAAAAGTGTATCGCAAAGTTGAACAATAGATGCACACAAGTGAATACGACAAACATGCTCATCTATACAATAAAAATAGTGATGTTTGCTTGTGTCATTCATATCTATTGCCTCCAATCATGACTACCTCAATCCTTTCTCTTCCCCCACCTACATGAAAAGGTACATTAACATGTGCCTTTTCATGTCCATGTTATTTATATCAAAATAATGATATGGAATAACTACCCTTCCAAGCCTAGCTACCTCACTCCTTTCCCTTACCCACTTACATAAACATGGAAAGGCAAATTAACATGTGCCTGTTCTCGATAATGTTATCTATACTAACATGCTATTTGTTAGAACCTATCTCTTTTAAGCATACTTATTTAACCTATTTTTGTTAATCTATGCAAATATGAAAAGGCATTTTGTGACACTAGATCACCTGAAAAGCATTACCTATTTTACAATTTTGGTTACATGTTGAGTTACCACTTTGTAATATTAAACCCTTGGAAATTAGAAACAATGAAACATTTAATACAAGTTGTCATATTAAAAAAATCGTCAAAAGAATGTAAAGATGAAAGATTTTAATTCATTTTACAAATTGGAATATGAAGAAGAAAATTTTGTTGCTTTTGATTACGGATGAAATGAAAATCTTAACATTGGGAAAAATAATAATAATGGGTCTTCGGTGTGCATATATTATATTGCTAAGATGGATGGATTTAGAATCCTTTGTTTTCAGTTGATGAAAATGAAATTAAAGAGGAGACGGAAAACAGCTACATGAGAAATACTAACCTGACAAGTGATAAACAATTGTCAAAACATCCCCTAATTGTAACATTTCCTTACTGCTGATCCATAATGAGGTGTATTGTATTACGTAGGAGAAAACTTTAGATCCAACAATGAAGGTCATAGATTTGCACATGCAATTACAAGTTTGTTATGACATAAGGTTTCCATACGTCTATGTCCATAAAATCTTTCAGACAATCCATGCATGATGATGTTCTGTTGAGGGAGGGAAGATGCACCGAATATTGGGCTATATGGCCTTAGCCTTCATTAACCTGGAGACAAATTCGGGTGTAAGCTTCCTTTATTTGGACCACTAACTGCTTAGATCCATTTGGAAAGAATACGAATGGTGGCCCACAAAAGGACAATGTCCCATGTAGAGTATCCATGGTGATGTGCAGTTACAATGATGAGATATGACAATTTTTGCTAAATTTGTTTATTGCGTAATGTTGCTAACACAATTTTCAATATTCAACCCACATAATATTTAGTTCTAGCAATTTCAGATAATAAATTGCCTAAAAACCCAATACATTAGAGTTATCCGTAAAGTCACCCTGTCTTTGGGCCTGCTTTCACCCCCTGTCCCCTCCCTCAGTGGTATCCACAAAGTAAGGTATCCACAAAGTAAGGAAATTTTACTAAATCTCCGTATGAAATGCTGAAACTCAGCATTTAATGCACAGGGTTCGAAAGTAATTACAGTCGTTGTGCAAGTA
>Ga0209208_10000508_pt1 | contig 50847 bp, 34 predicted proteins | sample S1TSphfallax_3_FD_187694 | JGI IMG/M metagenome (GOLD analysis project Ga0209208, IMG submission 187694) | Host-associated microbial communities from peat moss isolated from Minnesota, USA - S1T2_Fd - Sphagnum fallax MG (SPAdes) (version 2) | ecosystem: Host-associated > Plants > Peat moss >... | reverse complement strand
GGGGGGGGGGGGGGGGGGCATGGGGCACTCCACAACACAGAAGCCTAAATATAAAAATTTTCCCCCAAAATAGAAGCATGATTTGTGGTGCTTCTCTTGGGCACCTTGCTTTACAAGTTATGTACAATGAAGCTGAATCCTCGCCAAACAATATGGGTTTTTAAAAAAATGATATTGGGAACATCTTAAGGAACGCATTGGAAAACAAACAAAAACAACCCCCCTAGAAAAAAACTAAGCCCCCTTGAACCTTCTAATTGGGCACTAATAAATATTATATTTTACAAAACTTCAATATTGGATTTTTTTGCAACAAAATTTATGTTTTAGAGCTTATATTGTGAATTCTACAAAATAAAATAAAATAAATTGCATCAACTATTATGTACTCCTTGCACACATTCCCTCATCAAATGTCATAGATTACATCAATGTGCTTCATGTTACAAAATAAAAATTCCATGTCCAAAACAAAACAAAAATCCATGTTCCATCTTTGAGTTTCTCTTCTCCTCTACTTACAACTTTATTGTGTACAATGTCCATCATGTACCATATCTCCTAAACAATGTGCCAAAACTACTTATGAAAAGAGAACCCAAATTTTTTTTCCAAAACAAATTCTAAATCCTATTCAATGATTACCCTAATTTCTTTAACATTATCGAGTGCATGCCCAAATGGGTGGACCAATTTGGGTGTCATGTAAATCAATTTTGCCTTGTGGTTGCCATTGCAATGCCTATGTTGCTTATAGATTTTAAAATTTATGAAATTGAATTTGGCTTAAAGATCTTAACTTGAATTTTACATGATGTAGAAAATCGTTTTACAAATTTAAAAAAATCATAAAAGCCATGGACTTTTGAACTCAAAATTCATGGACTATTCCTTTGACTATCATAATCTATGTGGACTATGATATGGTCCATTGATTGACGGGGTGTGTGTTAAGGACTTGAATTAGTAAGATATCATAATAAGGAAGCTAAGGCTGATTGAATTAATTTTCTAGGATTATACTTATGGACTTTTGAATGGGCTAGTTAGGAGCATTTTTTAATAAGTTCATATCATATTGGAGGAAGAGGTGTTTTATGTTATTTTTGTTTACATGCTTAAAGAAAGAGAAACTCTAAATGAGACATCAATGACATGGAAAATATATGGAGGAAATTAATGGAAACTAGTTGTAATTTTCAAAATCTAATGAAGATTTTGAGTAAATAGGGACTTTGGATCTATGACAAATTGGTCCACCCATTTGTGGACCTACCCTACCTTCTTTATACTTTGGATTTCATCCTCAAAATCCTTGAAATGCAAAGGATAGAAAACATAAATGCTAATAATACTTCTACATGACTATCTAATATCTGCTCCTTATGATTTTGGCAAATTTAAAAATGTCTACACTAAACATTGTCCTTCTTATTGTGGTTATGTTACCATATGTGGTTGATGTTGGGTCATAAATTCAATATGAATGTGCGTAGTATCCTCCTCTTCATGTGCAAAAATTCATGTTTCAATTGTTGTCAAATATTTTGTAAATATATAATTTCAAACATTGTCATGCATTCAAAAGACTCATGTTGTGAAGTCAACGATTATGTTAGTTATTGTACCTACATTTATGATAAAATTTATGGCTTTGTGGATTTTTGTTGTTGTTATGCCACTTCATCTTCCTTAATAACCTCCAATATGCTACCATCTTTCATTTCCACAAATTTTACGGTTTATGTTATTACCAACCCTAAAATGTTTCTATTAAGTCTTGTTTCATCCTTTAAATTAAGACTATATGTTCTATAATCTAAAGTATGTACTAAGGATTAATACATGAATTCAAGATATCTTTCCATGTAAGCCTTCTGTTTCTTTTGTAAAGTTTTTCATTAGCATAATGTCTTACAAATATCTCCTCCAAATTTATAACCAACATATTTTGCACTAAATTCCACCATGTATCCACATCAATGGTTGGTGTGTCTAATGCCTTTTGCTTTGTTTTGAAGATGGTATATTGCATTTTCAATTCATGTTGTGAAGTCATGTACCCATGTGGTTCATACTTGGAGTAATATAGCTCCAATGTTTTTATTTTTTCCATATATAGTTTTCTTTAATCGAGTTGTATCATTTTACAACGTTCTCATGGCCTATTCGTAAATGGCTTACATATGTTTTCTTTTCAACTCTACTTCATTCTTATGTTGAACAACATGTTGCAATTATAGCTTCAATTGTTTTTTTTTTTTATCAACCATTGTATGGTTAAATTTAATGTTATCCTTCAACAACATCCTTCTAATACATCCTAATGTATTATCTTCTTGAGCTCCCAATTGGTAAATCCTAATGTTCCAGCATTGTATTAAATTTAGATGATTTTTTTTAACATGTTAATTTTCAGTCACATAATTTGTACATGAACAAACTACATGATTTAAAATGCAATTCAATAATATTTCTTATAGCACATGAGTTTACATAGTTTTGAATCTATAATAATTTTGTAACAATTCCACTTTTCATATTGATAGAAGAAAAAATCAACAAATAATGGAAAAGAACATGAAAAACAAAAGAAAATATATTGAAGTCACTCTATGTTCCTCATCAAAATTGTTCTAAAAAAAACTATACTCCAAACTTTATGTCCCAAAAACAACAAAAAATACTTCACTTCCAATTCCAAGGCATCTTAAATCCCTTCAATTCTCTCGTTGTAAGCTGATTTAAATTCAACCTTAGTAGTTTTAATCTCACTTAATCATCCTCCATTGTTGTCCATTCTATTCCTATTGTCTAGCTTGTCCAAAATAAACATCACAACTCCTACTTATTATTCCCATGCATCCTAATTTGTTTGATTACTATTATACAATTCTACCTTTAACATTCCCCCCCCCCACCTTGAATTTCGTCCCTAAAATCATGTTATGTACAACTATATTAAAAGAACCATGAATCAATATAATAGACTACGATTTCTTCCTTTCTCATTATGTAGTTGCTTATTTTGTAAATATAATTTTTGTTCCACAAATTGCTGCCCGTTTACTACATTAATTTCCTTAGTCTACAAAGAATTTTGTGTTTATATGTGTTGTGCTTTCACATTGGTCTACATATGACCATGATCCTCCTCATCTTGTAATGTTGGTTTTGTTGCAACTATTGTAACACATGCAATTGATGGAAAAACTATAGTTGTTATAACATACTTTGTGGATTTTGTTTGGGTAGACACCTATTGTTCCTCTTGGTCTATTGCACTACAAGAAAACATGATTTTTTAAAAGGTCCAAATTGACTAAAATATCCACATTGACCAAGGGGGATGATCGTTTTGATTAAAAGCCTAGGGCATGAAATACACAAGTTACTTTTGACTAAAACAATTGACTAGAATGACCTTTTTGACCATGTGACAAACTAAACATTTAGTCAAAAAGGCCAAAGGTTCATCAAGAAGACAAAAACTTAGTCAAATTAACCATATTCAATAGCCATTGTGATTTACAATTTAGTCAAATTGGCCATTTTGATTTGACATTTAATCAAATCAACCATAATAATTTGCCTAGTTAACCTACAAGTTTATTTTGCTTAGGGTACATACCAAACCTAATTTCATAGCTAATAGGCCCTAGGTTAGGCATTTACACCTAATAGGTACTTATAAAATTTAATAGGCTACCTACAAATTACCTCTAGGCACATGTAGGTATTTACATTTAATACATTAATTAAATGATATTTAATAATCTGTATTTAATAATATTTAATTATTATTGATAATTGAAATTATTATAAAATAAATTGTTAATTAATATTAATTCAATATATATTAATTGATTTTAAAAAGAAACTAATTATTATTATTCAATATTTAATATTTAGTAATTAATAGGAAATAATCAATTATTTATCATTGATATTTTGTAATTGATAACAATTAATCAATCTTTGTTATTTATTTTTATTAATTAATTATTGATTGAGTTTATAACATGTAATAACATATTAGCCGTAGGTACCTACATGTTATCTAGGTAGATACTTGGTACATGGTATAACCTTTTATTCAAATAAGTAATACAAAAATATTAAAGTTCATTGATGAATGTTACAATGTGTACATCAAAATGAAAAAATCAATCAAGTTTATTACAATATGATGACAAAAGTTTTCAACTTTTGAAGTGATAGTTGAACAATAAGGACTTGATTCCCCAAAGTGGAATTGAAATGTCCAAATCCTCACACATACATTGGCTATCTAGGCTACCTTGGCTTTACATGGCTTTGATAATTATTCTAGGGCACTTAGGCAAGTATGTCTAAAGTTGGCCACCTAACCTAAGTTAAATAATGCACGTAGGTAGGTAAATTTATTAATTAATAGATAAATAAATATGATTATAATATTATATATATAATATTCAAATTAAACCATATATAGTTACTATCAAAATATTATCAAGTAGTAGAGAAAGATAGTTTAAGAAAATAATTTTAAAAACCAACCAAAAAGACCTAATCAAAATGGTCAAATCCAAAACAACTTATCCAAGGTGGCACCTTGGTCAAATCGAACAAGTGCCATTTGGGGTACCTTTTGACCTAATTCTTAGTTTAAAAAGCCTTGTTTTCTTCTAGTGTTGGAACCTTCACTTTGATTTGCTTTTAAAATTGGATCATTATTTATTTTCCCATAGCCTCTTTTGTAATGTCTCCTCCCGTCAACTCTACAAATGCATTTGATTAAATTTCTTGAACTTCTCCATTTGGACCTGGATCATATTAATTGAAGTTTGAGGTGTTAAAACTATCTTCAAGAGTTATAAAAGGTGAATCATGTTGAAACTATGGATATGTTTCTTAGTATGCTTTCAATTTCTTCTTATAGCTAGTTTCATTTGCATTGTGTTCATCAAACAAGACGTGTAAATTTTTTTGTAGCAAATTTTGAATTTAGTTCCACCATGTGTCAACATTAAATGCTTGTAGTTATAATGATTTATGTTTGGTCCTTAAAATAATATTCTACGTCAGCAAATTGTCATACTCTTTCATTTGTGCTTGGACTGATGTGGTTCCATAGTTGTGATTGATTTCACAACCATGCTTATCCCCTTCACATCTTGTTGTAACTTTTGGATTGACTTGTCATAGGCAGCCTGAATTTTGTCCTTGTCCCATATTGTCACAACCCTAACCTTAAGCTTGTGACCAAAACAAGGGCTTGCAAGGTGCAAGGCAAGGGTGAAGACCAGAAGTCACATTTTCATGCTCCCAGGAGTGTAGGAGAGTGTGAGGGAATGAACCCCCACATTCCCAAGTGAGCTCCCACTTTGGGAATTGGAGTCCCGAGGGTGATTTCAAAGGTCAAAATTTATTAGATTGAAGAGTTCCTTATATCATTACAAAGTTTTTAAAATGTAGATGTTTAAAATGGGCTTACATGACCCATTTGGGTACTTAAAACACAAGTTATGGTCAAAAGAAGGGCCAAGAGTCAAATTGGCAATTTGACTTCTGACCACTAAAAGTCGGGAATTGCCCTGATTTACTTGCATTCAAGTGGCATGCCACATATCATTGGAAAGCCTTTGATGGGGGTAAAATTTTTTTTTAAATCTCACCTCAATCGGAGGTCTTCACAATATGTTATGGGCCTCCAAAGTTGCGGGAGTCCCAATTTCGACAATTTTGAAACTCCCAACTTGGGTTTTGACAACTCAATTCTAGTATGTTTCATCTTCTTACTATATTTTGGCACATACTGGAACAACATATCAATCCTCAAATCTTCCTTTACTTCTTGACTCAAATATCCACTTGTGTGTGGGATCTGAAATGTTGGAGTTGCCCCACTTAAGTTTTTTACAAATGGCCCTTTAGTTTTACATGTTCCAAACCTATCTGATAAATCATATAACCTTGTTGAAGATGATGGTCTATCCTTTAAATGTGCAATTTGTTGTGATGTAGTTTGTACCTAAACTTCTTGTTGTGGAGATGGTGAACATGGTGGAAACCACATTGGTTCTATGTCTTAAGACAAAAATTTCTCCTTTTGTTATTCATGTGGTTATACTAGATTTTTAGGCAATTGAGCCTATCATGTAGGTTTAGGGATCTTCAAATTATGGTTCCCTTTTTGCAACCTATTACAAGGGTTGAGCTTCTATAGCCACTGCATGTGATCTATGCATTTCTTCTTGAGACTATTTTTGCCTTGGTATGACATATGATGCCAATACCTTGGTATTGAAATTGTTTTTCGCATTTCTTTCCTTTTCTTGATCATCAAAGGTCTCTCCTTTTCTTCGTCCTCCTATGAGTCTTTTGCATTCCTTTGATCTTTGGTCTACAACTGTCTTGGTGATCTAATGGATGATGCAAGAGGGCATTTGGTTTTCTACAAGCAATCCGTTAACTCTAATGTATTCACCATGGATGTAGAAGCTTTTTATGCTTGAGCCGATGCAACTTCTAGTGGTCTTTGTTCTTATGTCTTTGGGGGAAAATGTTGCATCAAAATCTCAATGACCAACATTGAATGACAAACATCCTTTTTAGGATCAACCTTTATTATTCCTTTCAACATCGTTGTTTTAGAGGTTGTTGATTTATTCAACTTTTCTACAATTGTTTAAACATGGTATTTGCCCAATCTATAGCTTTCCCTTTCATAGTTGAGTGTTTACATGTTATGGTGGACCCAAATGTAATCAAAACTGGATGTACATAAAATACCAAAAATATCACAACATTAAATTCATTTATTTTGAATTTTTTTAGAAATCACATTAAATTGACATGGGCTTTAAAAATAAAATAAATCAATACAAACTTGAATATGAAATTGTTTCATGTTTTTTTTTATAGTAAATGTACATTAATTACATTATAAAACATGCTTGAAACTCTTTATTTCGCAACAATATACAATTTTTTCACTAACTTAAAAACTCAACCTCAATTTTATGGATAAATGAAAATAACACCAAATACATTTATATCCTTAATGGAAGAAGATTTTACAACTTACAAACATCATAGTCATCATCATTATTATAACATAATGTGCCACCAAAGGTTTATATTTAGTTTAAATTTAAATTTCATGATTTTAGTCAATTTGAAAAAAAATCGATGGAAGATTGTTCTTTATACATATATACATTATTATGCAAATTTGTATTGAAAATTTCCAACTAAAAGAAGTATTTTTTAGTCCTTTTGTAAAAACAATGGTTATGTGACAAATAACTGCATGTTACAAATGTTTTCCAAAGGACTATGACATCATTCTTATTAGCATTATTTTGACAACATAATGATAGATTAAAATGTGAACCACCTTTAATTGCACCTTTTGACCATTGTTCCTTTTTTAATCATGTCCCTAAAATTTCAAATTTTGTTTGTACTAAAACTTGCAACATTGTGACAAACATTTGGGTCCATTGTAACATGCAAACATCTAATTGTCATGATGCATATGGCATTTTGTTACTAAAGTAACAAACCTTGTCCCTTTGATAAATAACCAAAATAATTGCAAGGATACACATGTCGTAAGGTTATTTCATCTTAATGACATTCCACTATTATGCATTAATATATGCTTTTGGCAAAGCAATGAATTGAAGCATAACTTTTTCCAACTAATGTTGGAGATTTTGAACACATTTGTAATTAGATGTTTATCAATATTGCTACAATTTTTTCACCTAACTTTGCATAAATGGTCTTTCCCCTTATTTGATAAATGTGGAGTGTCGCAACCTTAGCCTTGGGTTTGCAACCAAAGCAAGGGCTTGTGAAGGTGCGGGCCAAGTATGAAGCCCAAGAGTCACATTCCATGTTTTCGAAAGTGCAAGAAAGTGTGAGGGAATGAACCCTCACACTCCCAAGTGAGCTCCCACTTTGGAAATTAGACTCCCGATGGACTTTCGAATCTTCAAAAAAAAATTGCAAGGGTCAAAACCCATTAGATTGACAAGTTCCTTATATCATTCAAAATTTCCTAAAACTTAGATGTCTAAAATGGGCTCACATGACCCATTTGAACACTTAACACAAAAGGTATAGTAAAAAGAAAGGGTCGATAATTAAATTGACAATTTCATTCTTGACGACTAAAAGTTGGGAATTGCTTCGATTTCCTTGCATGAAGGTGGTGTGCGACATACCGTTGGAAAGCTCTTGACAAGGGCTACAACTTTGCTTTAGACCTCATTTCGATCGGAGGTCTGCGCACAAAGTTATGGGCCCCCAAAGTTGCAAGAGTCCCAAATATGGGATTTTCGGGACTCCCAAGTGGGAGTCCCAAGACAAAATGACATTTGGGTGTTGGTCCCGTGGCTAGGCATAAAGTATACTTTAAGGGGGAAGGTGGTGGCTTCCCCCAAGTTCGAGTTGTGGTGAGTGTTGTGAGTTCGTGTTTGCTCGTGGTTCGTTCGTGCACCAAAGTGTTGCAACTACGTACTAACCAACTTATTATTTGGTTTTTGCAGGTCTATGTGAATAAATGAAGTGCTTATCAATCTTCTTAGTCCCATCTCGAAATTCCAACACGCCCCTCTACCCCTAAAGTGTTACTAGCCAGGGAGCGACCCCAACTTCTTTTCCTTCCATTGTTTTCACCTTGGGATTCGCAATTGAGTCCATCAAGGAGCTCAGGGGTGCGTCATGGAGAAACTCCACTAGCCAATCATGGTGTGGTGCTTTCCATTATAGTTCAAACAAACCTACTAGCCTAATTCTAGACACCCATTTTTTCTCATATTTTCCCATCTTCACCCAAATTGTGATTTTTTTTCAACTTTTGAGTATAAAATTGTTTTATTGGTGTAAAAATCAACCTTTCCAGCTTTGGTGAAAAAATAAACTTAGCTTGATAAAATATTATATTAAATATTTTTCTTATTTTTCTTCAATTTTAAATGGTAGGTTTTGAAGAACTAAAACAACCAAAGGTACATATGAATTTATAAATGATGCGGTGTTGTGATTGTCTATTGTTTCAATTCTTGAAAAAAATGGAAGTCATCCTCGTCCTCTAAATTTGTTACCACCATTATTTCTAGATCAACTTTTAGTCTTGAAATCCCATGTTCTCTTAAAAAATGCAGCCATTTCTTGATTCCATTTCTTGTGCATGTTGAAATACACAAAGTTGCTTCAATCCTTCTCCCCAAATTATAATTTGGAAAAGAATTTGGAAATTGGACTTGGAGTGGTGTTGGATTTGCAATTCCAAAATGTGAAGTGTGGTCCGTCCCTTTTGTTTGAAATTCTACAATAAGTGTTACCTATCTTTGAATTTTTCTATCTCTTTCATGAATTAGATTTTTACGTTCATCTTCCTTTTATTAGCCAATCCTTTTAAAATTTTCCACTAAACTTTTGTCATTCATTTTGATCTGCTGAAATTCATGAAGATCAGAAGAATTGAAAAAATAAATCATAATCAACATCATGCTAAGTTGGTGCCATTAACTCTTGCACCTTTTGATGTGTTGTTTTACCTTTTCAAGTTTTGTGATTTGAAACACTACATCGTTTATTGTCATGTGTCATTAAATATGAACAATTTTCATCCAAATTCACCTCCATAGATGATTCTTTCACTTGTTGCATGGATTTTTCATCGACTAGTACAATATGTACCATGAAAACAAATATGTTACAATGATCTTCATCCTTGTTATCATTTCAATGTCTTTTTGTCCTTCCCAATACATTAATTCATGTCGATCTATGGTCTATGCTTCTTCATCTAGGAACTAATATGGTTTTAGTTTGTTCATAGTAATAAGCATAGGGTTTGGATCAAACTTATCCAAAGTGACCAAAAACACAATGTTATTTGGTAAGTAGAATTGTACCCTATACTAACCAAACCACTTTTTGGTGAATTTCCCAAGATTTGTTTTATGTCCTTTAAGGAACCAAAGTACATGATCTCCAAATTTGAATTTTTTTTAGACACTTTTTTTATTCCACATATCACAATTCCTCTATCAATTCCCAACAATTTTTTATGCCTACAATTTATCATTTTATAGTTTTTCCAACTCTTAATTTGTTAGTGAGTACTATAATTGTCGCAACCCTTACCTTGGTCGCAAGACTAAGGCAAGGGCTTGCAAGGGTGCGAGCCAAGAGGGAAGCTCGAGAATCACATCTCATGCTTTCAAGAATGTAGGAGAGTGTGAGGGAATGAACCCTCACACTCCCAAGTGAGCTCCCATTTTGGGAGTTGGAATGCCAATGGATTTTTGAATTTTCAGAAAGCAATTAGAGGGGTCAAAATCCATTACATTGACAAGTTCTTTATATCATTAAAAATTTCTTGAAACTTAGATGTTTAAAATGGGCTCACATGACCCATTTGAACACTTAAAACACAAGTTATGCCCAAAAGAAAGGTCGGGAGTCAAATTGGCAATTTGACTCCCGACCACTAAAAGTCATGAATCACCCCAATCTCCTTGCGTGAAGGTGGAGTGCAACATATCGTTGGAAAGATCTCGATAAGGGCTATAACTTTGTTTTAGACCTCATCTCAATCAAAGATTTGCACACAAAGTTATGGGCCCCCAAAGTCGTAAGAGTCCCAACTTTGGGAATTTTGGGACTCCCACTTGGGAGTCCTGGGACAAAATGACATTTGGGTGGTGGTCCCGTGGCCAGGCACAAAGTATACTTTAAGGGGGAAGGTGTTGGTTTCCCCCAAGTTTAAGCCGTGGTGAATCTTGTGGGTCCGTGTTTGCCCATGGTTCGTCCGTGCACCAAAATGCTCCAATTACGCATTAACCAACTTGTTGTTTGGTTTGTGCAAGTTCATGTGAGTAATTGAATTGTTTGTCAATCTTCCTAATCCCATCCCGAAGCTCCAACATGCCCCTTTACCCCCGAAGTGCTACGAGTAAAGGAACACCCCAACTCCTTTTCCTTCCATTGTCTTCACTTTTAGACTCGCAGTTGCCTCCATCAAGGAGTTTGGGGGTGTGTCAGTAAACATGATTTGCATATGTGTGGTCCCCATTAAATGCCAACAAAACATATTCTTTGGGCATAAAAGGATGTAATCGATAAATTAACTGGTATGGAATATACCTTATAAATACCTTGTAAGTTGTTATATATGAAAAAAACATAGTTGGTAAATGTTCATCCCAATTTGCCTTATTTTCATTTATTAATTTAGTAATGAGATTGACAATAAACTTGTTAGTTGATTTTGCCTATCCATTTCCTTGTGGGGGTGAAGGCATATTAAAGTGGACCAAAAATGGCACATGTGGATTCCACAATTTTAAATTTTTAGAATTTTTAATTCAAATGTTTAGTATATGAGCAATGTAAAATTGTCCATTTGAAAGTAGGCGGCAAATGGAATACTTAAAACTTAAACTTACAATTTTATAAATTGTGACACATGTCTCAATTTGATCAATTAGGGGAAAAGTTATAATTAAAAACATGGGTTTTTTCCATTTTTATAATTAGCCATCATTATGTAGGGTAATAATGTCTTCTTTAACAAAACAATAATTTTGAAATTTTCCATTTTAATAAATCATAGACTTTATATGCTATTGGCAATATTACGAAATCTTGATAAATTAAAATATTAAACTTAGTTGTAAGCACCTATTTTAACATTATAATAACCTCACAATCATACGCAATCACGGGATCGGCCCACTCTTTAGGGCTAGGAAAAAAATTTAACATTTCGCACATGTTTATCATGTAATAAAAGTCCATAAATGTTTTTATGCATTATGACAAAAAATGTTACATCTCTTTAAAAGTCCACCTTATAATGAAATGATGGCATTTTATTTTTAAAATTTTAAATTTGATTGTACAAATGTTATAGATTAGTTAAATGGGTCCCCTTCTATAATTTTCAATCATATCCTAACACACATATTGTACCAAACTTAAAGGCACCCCCCCAAAAATCCCCTTTCACACCAGAAAATGGACATTTTAGTATGCCTTCGCCAATGGATAATATGTTGCAGAACTAACAAGGTCTCGACACAATATTAAAACCCAACTCCACTTGGTTGGTCTTGTCTTAACCCTGTCCTTTTTTGAATATGACGATGATGTGCCATATCTAATATAGTTAGGATTACAATTAGTTAGAGAGCTTATGACTAAAGGCGAGATTTTTGAATATTCAATATTTGTGATGAAAAAAATTGTCGTTCGTCATTTGTTCATCCATATGCCCCACCAAGTCCATTGTTTTGGTTACACATGCATGCCCAATTTTTTCTTTAAAGTTAATCACAAAGTTGCTCTACAAAAGCTTGTCATTTTTTCATAATTAATCACAAAGGCACACAAAGTTTTTTTTTAAAAAGCTCAATTCTAAAGGTGCCACAAAACTTGTCATTTTCTTGAGTTAGATTGTTATTTTTGGATGCTTTGGTGGATATTTTTAATAAGTGTGAGTTCATTAGTTTTATCAAAATTTTAGTTTTGTTTAAAGAGTGGAAGAACATCAAAATGGGGAAGGTGGAATGGAAAATAAAAAAGGAGGCCTCTTGTGAGTTTTTAACATGGGAGCATGTGAATAATGAAGTCCAAATTGAAGATTATTTCAAAACGACCAAAAAGCTCAATAATGAAGGACTCAATCCAAGGTCAGCTATTCCCTCACACATAGTGTCTAATGCAAACATACCAAATTTATTTTGGACTAGTCATTAATGGTTTTAAAAGTAGTAATTTGCATCTTCATCTTGATACCAAGAAGGATCTAGTCAGGCTTTATTAACAAGTTTATGGCACATACCAAATTACGAAAAATGAATTCATGAATTAGTTTGTCAAAGGGTACATAACGTAGGAGAAAGGTAAAAATGTGAATTGGGCCAAGGCTACAACTTTCATTGCTTGTGAAAAAGCTTGGAGAGAGGAAGCAAGGATGATGAAGAACATATCTATGGAATGCTCTAAGCGTATAGGGGAAGGGTTGGGCAAATTTGAATATAAGTTCTATAGTTTTGAATTGATTCAAACTACCAAAGGACTCAAAAAGGAAACGACCATGTGTCTATATGGTGTTTTAGATGCAAATATGTCAAAAATTTCTAAGGTCTACATTTTGGTGCAAGAATTGGTGTGTCAATGCAAAGAAAAGGTGACACACTCCCAAGCTCCTTAATAGACTCAAATGGGAGTCCAAGGTGAACACATTAGAAAAATGAGGAATTGGGGTATGCTTCCTAGTTCATAGCACTTTGAGGGTAGAGGGGCGTGCTAGAGCTTTAGGATAAGGATTAGGTTGAATGACAAGCAAGTCAATTACTTGCATGGACCTACACAAACCAAACAACAAGTTGGTTATTACATAGTTGGAGCATTTTTGCTACATGAACAAACCATAGGCAAACATGAACTCACAAGACTCACCATGGCCCAGGCTTGGGGGAAGCCACCACCTTCCCCCTTATAGTGTCTTTATGCATGGCCACATGGTCAACATCCAAATGTCATTTTGTCCCAGGACTCCCAAGTTGAAGTCCTGAAATTCCCGAAATTAAGACTCTTGCTACTTTGGGGGCCCATAACTTTGTGTGCACACCTCTGATTAAGGTGAGGTCTAAAGCAAAGTTGTAGCCCTTGTTGAAAGCTTTCCGATGGTATGTGTAATGCCACCTACAAAAAAGGGAATCAAGGATATTCTAAACTTTTAGTGCCCATCAGTCAACTTGCCATTTTGCAAAGTGAACTGGTTACAAAGGTTGGTGCATGAATCTAACTAGTTAAACAAAAGGTCGGGTTAACCTTAAACCTTCCAACTTCTGAAATCTAGTTCTTAATGGTATTTGTTTATAGACATTTTAGTTTATGCAACATCTACTTGCATGAGTTCATCTAACTATGTACATTTTATTCTTATTTTGCTTGAATATAAGTAGAAGCCAAAAAGCTAGAAGTTACATTTGTTGTTACTATAAAAAAGATACTTCAAGTAAAAAAGTTGTTCGTTTAAGATTGAATGAGATAAGGTCTGTCTGTATTGAATATGACACCCTACAAATTAGGCAACTATAGATTAGGAGATCAATGTTGGAAGAGAAAATGGAACGAACTATGGTAGGTGAAACATTGGTTATAAACAAGGAGGTAGACTTCTTGAAGTTAGAAGAAGCCATAGTTGAGGCAAAACATGAAATCATAGTTTTAGAGGAGGAGGAAAAATCAATCCATAAACAACTTGAAAGCATGAAAAAGGTGAGTGGATTCTCATTTTGGCCTAAACCTATTGGACATCCTAATGTGCATGAAATTAGTGAAAACTCAATGTATATAAATTGGTTAACCATTGTGGATTTTACTTTCGAAATATTCATTATGGTGATGTTGCCATTACTTTTTGCAAACATACTTCCCATCCATTTTGTTTGGGAGAACTTTTGGGGGACAAAAACATATGCTCTATATGTGGGCAAATTTTGCATCTAGATTGGATGCATAATTGGGGATTTTGTGAAGAATATGATGTCATGAAGAAGCTTACAATGGACATGAAGATTAACAATTCATGGGAGGAGATGAAGATGTTTCTTATTGAAACAACCTCAATATCAATTCATCTAGGTATGAAAGCAACATTTGCCTTTGTGAATTTATGGTCTTTGATGCAATTCTGCTTAAATATAGAATTTTGGTTTTCCAAGTGATGTGGATAGATTCAAAATGTAAGCATGATTTGTGATTTTTGTGTTTGAACCACATACTTATGCTTGGCCAAAATCAATTTGGTAGCTTATTGGTTGACTTTAGTTGTTTAGCATAAGTAGTTTTTGTTTGTCATGTTCATGTTTAAGTCATTGCAAAAAGTAGTGATTATTGGTTACGACTATCATAACCACTAATTTGATGGAATAGTAGCAAGTAATGGTTCTTATCATGTAGTGGTTTTGGTTCATCACAAGCACTAACTTGATGGAAAAGTAATAAGTAGTGGTTTGATCATGTTATATGGACTGGGTTCATTACAAAAGCAATGGAAAGGTTTATTCATGTGACCTAAGCAATTGGTTCATTAGGAAAGCAACAAATAGATTGTATGGGTTAGTTGGAAATATGATTGCATTTACTTGTAATATATACTTGTGTTAAAGGCTTTTTTTAGTCTTCTTAAATTAAGGATTTTTTCCTCTTCTAGATTTTCTAGTTCTAGTTTTAGATAATTTTAATAGGTGAGTTGCTTTAGATCTGTATATTGTGAAAGTCAAGACACAAAGACATAAATACCTCTTTTCAAATGCAAAGACAAAATTGAAATAAAATTTTCATCACAATATGAAAATAAATCCTCAAATCTTAAAGCTAACTTGTTCATAAAACCAAAAGTAAAAGCAAAAAGGTGATCTCCCAAATTAAGAAGTAAGAACTTCCAAAAAGTAGTAATAGTAATAGTCATTCCTTATCCTCCAATCTTCATATTTATACCAAACATAACATTGTTTCAAATTAAATAGTCACTAGTAAGTATAATAATTAGAAAACTTAAACTTAAACTATAGCAATTATTGGCCATAGGTTCAAAAAACATGTTATTGTCAACAACCAATTATTATAACAAATTGGTTATTGGTTCACATACTCCATTGGATACCCTAACACCTATTACTAGTTAACTTAACAAACTAGTTAACTTAACAAACTAATTAACTTAAGGTCCCATGATCCAATAATAACTAAATTAAGTCTCAAAATCATATTGCCTCACTGGTTACCAGTTGATAATAATTGGTTGTTATGTACATACTGAAAATTTGGGTTAACATTACCCCCCCTTGAAAACCAAATTTTGTCCTTGAAATCAATCACCTAGAACTACATGTTCTACCCCTGCAAGCAAATCATCAACATGTTGTTCACTTGTGGTATCAACAAGTTGAGCTAAAAGAAAGGTTCAAACCTTGGTTTCTCAGCAAAAAGTGTGTCCTTTAGTATTGTATTTGGAGTCCTAAAAACCTTAGAGGCATGTGTGATAGTGTTAATCAAAGTAACCTTTATACTACCCCAATCTTTGGTATAATTAATGGAACATGTTTAGGAATAACATGTTATTCCAATTCCTTTACCTATGTACTAACAACTATAATAGGTATTTCCATAGATTTTATGGGCAAATACAAAGTACAAGAAATAATGGCAAGTTCTAATGTTGACTACGAGTGGTAATAACAACTATTACATTAATTGGCACATTGTTGATTTTAGGCGGTTTAGGTGTTGTCATGGCATTATAACTAAAATGTTTAGTTCTGAACATGTTATGTACTTCAATTTTTCTACAACATTCTTTGGATTTATGTTTTATGATAAAATAAATTATACAAGGACAACGAACATGTATTGTACCTACTTTAACTGGTTGGGTTTTTGTCCATGCTGCATGTTTTATACACTTAACTGTAACAATTGGCACAACTAGTACCCTTTTTTTTCCAATTATGACAGGTTTCCATTGGATGACCGATTTTACCACAATTGGTACATGTTAATGTAGATTTATATGTAACAATTGGTATTACAAGTTTAACTACTGCTTTAGCCTATGGTGTAGTTAGTAGAACATTGTAATTCAAACTAATAAGTCCATTTTCCTCACATACTACATCATCTTCTTTGTGTTTGATTAAATATTTCTCTTCATACTTGTAGTTGCTAATCTTAGGTAAGGTAATAAACATGCCCTAAAAATAGTGGTGAGAAAAACATTAGTTGTTTTAACTTGTAGACAATTAATTAGTTTCAATAGGCATTCATAGTAATCTTCCACACCTTTGGTAGTTTGTTATTGTATGTTTTGCATTTGCATGTAGACCTCCTCAATGTTCTTTACAGTTCTAAATTGCTTACAAAATGTTTATTCCAACTCTTCAAAAGTGTAGTTTGGATGGTCTTGAACATAGTTTTCACCCCCTTCAAAGATATTATCCCTAAGAGTAAAACCAAATAAGTTGATGATATTAACCTCCATTGTTTCACCATTAGTTTTAATGGCCTTCTTCAATACTCTAATGTGAGCATATGGATTAGTGTCTTTACATAGGTTGGGTATTATAGCTTCTTGTATGGCGGCTTGGTTGTTGTTTCTAAAACAAGTTGCACAACATGTGGTTGATACCATGGTGGTATAAACATACACAAATCAGGTGTTGGCCATCCAAAAGATGCAACATGTGGATTAAAAGGTGACTTTCATGGCAGATCTCCTTTGGGTCAACTTCCTTTAGGTGAATCTCCAAGTTGTCCTCCATTTGGTGGTTGATCATCATAACATTTGGGTATATAAGTTGGTAAACTAGTAGTAACATGTATAATGGTTGGCACTGATGCAATAAGAGGTTGTTGAACAAGTTATTTGTCCTTGTTAGTCACTAGTTGAACAATTGTAAAGAATTAATTTCCAATAGAGTTTGGTATATATGTTGGTGGTACAACAAGTTGTTTAGGAACTAGGTACACATTTTCGGGAACAGAACATGTATAATTTTTAAAGATCGAGGAATCAAATCCTTTTGTTCCAGTTGAATATGTTGGATACAACACACCCAACCATCACATACTAACATTCATTTGGTATCCATTAATTTGAAGATGGAACGACTTCACCTATTCAATAGATTGGAGCAACTTTGTCATGTCGACCAAAAACCATTTAATCAATCAATTTTTATACCATGTGTAAATAATGTTAAACCCAAAGCAACACCCATAGTTGTTTGACAAGGAGTTATTTATCCACACGACACTTAGCCAACGAAATCAATATTTGGTCCAAGTGAAAGATCACAAGTTTCACATCATAAATTGATTTCAAGAGGAAACCAAGGTGTTGGAATTGTGACCTATTCATATTGTTATCAAATGGGACACGTGTTTAATCATTGCCCATTTGTTGAGGATAGATTAAAACAATTATTTAAGGAGAAGGTGATAAATATTCATCAACTTGTTTTTCCAACCACTACAATAGTAGTACCCAATGTGTCTGCATTAGGAACTCAAGCCATGAATCTTATAGCTCATGCAACAATATATATTAACTATTATATAACCTAGTCACAACCTGTTGCACTAATTGTACCAGGTAAAACCAGTATACTACCTATTTCAACATACCCAATGCGATATAATGTCATACCCCCTTTTGTGCTTCTAGATCCACAAGTTTTAGGTAGATTGCAACCTAGGCCATGGTTGTTGAATAGATATGACCTCATCAAACGATTGAATAAGTTCATGAATGTCATCATTATGAACACTCACCACCCTTAATTGGGTTATTGTTCATGGTGTTTCTTGATGAGTGGTTGAGAGTGCTACTGGGTTTCTCTACATAACTAGTTCCATTACATTTTGATGTTGTTCATTAGTTTCTCCCCTATGTGTTGCATCCATGTTTGGTGCATTCACAAGTTCATTTCCCATAGGTTGCACTTGTCATTCATCTTGTTCTTGTGCATATTCATGAACAAGTTGATGTCTAACTTGTTCTAATTGTTTCCCAAGACTTCTTGTAATTATTCTTGACATTTTAAAAAATCAACAAGTTTTAGGAAAACCCTTGCATTATTTTTTAGTAATATATTGACCCTTCCCAACAGTTAAAAGTTTGTATAAAACTTCTTTTATAGATTGGGTGTCTATTTATCTTTTAAAACTTTACCTCTAGATTTTTTATTCCCTATTCACCTATAGGTTTTTTTCAACAATAGGTTTCTAAGATAGGAACAAGTACATACAACACACAAAATAAATTCTAAGCTACTACAAATCCTAAACTAACATGTACAGAAATTGCTCAAACTTGAAAGAAATAGGTTGAAAGAAAAATGATCTATTTTCCATAATTCAAAAGTGGAAACACATAATCATGAATGAGATCCAAAAGTCCCTTAGTAGGTCTGTCCTCTTAGTCTTATACTAGCCAATTCAAAATACAACAATCATAACTAAATGGTCATTAACTAATACCTAGACCAACAATCCAAAATTCAAAAAAATTACACCATGCTTAACTATTTGTCAAACTACCGGTTTTGTCAAGTACAAGTTCTATAGATTACCTGTCAACTAACCTATCAACTTATCTTTTTAACCCAGTCATCACTTACCAGGTTTAATATATGGTTAGGTTAATACTATAGGTTAGTTTAAATAATAGGTTATGACACATGTTAGGTTTATTAACCTACCAACCTATTAGGTCACTTGTTACCAAACATGGGTAACATTTTTTCAACATCAATGGCTAAACAACAAAATTCAACAAAATTTCATGGGGTCAATATCTATGTGTCGACACCCCCTTGAATTAATTATTTTCTTTGTTAATTACGTAATACCATGGCACTAGGAACAACATTCGCCTAATTAATGGCCAGTCATGTCAGAAGGTCATGAAATTTATAATCACACATCAAGATTCAAGGTGAACATTGCACACTTTTGTGCAGTTGGTTTTGAAAACTTGTTGGGGAAATATAACAGGTACGTCCAAAGATAAATAAAACCTAATTAACCACAACATATGATGTTCCCCCGCTTTCACAAAATGTGATTGTTGGACAAAATATAACTATCATTCAAATATTTGTAATGGCTAGAATTTTAGCAAAAAATAATGAGGTTTAATACATTGTTTCAACAAACCTTAACAAACTTGAAGGTGTTTTTGCCCCATGATTAGAATTAGGTGCCCCCCTTGGCACTCCACTAAAGATTACCACCCCCATAAAATTGGGAACAATTTTTGTCAACAGGAATGAGTACGAAAGTTGCACTTGGTGTTGAATTTCACCACGTTGAAGCTTTAACCTTTCATTAACACTTCGTGTTTCAACATTTGAACATTAACCCTTGTCATTAATGTGGCCATTGAAAACATTTTAATTGAATTAAAAACCCCAACATGGTTTCCATCAGCATGGTTTCTTGAAAAATTGGCTCCACAAAAATACATTAAGTTGACATTTGAACCAAAGATTGGCCATTTTTTTAATCTTTTACCTTCCTTTATTCAAATGCATTAAATTTCACTTGGGTTGCCATGTGTGCAACTAAAACCTCCAACCATGCAAACCTAACTTCCATGATGTTCAATTGGCCTTGAACTGAAACTTGGTGGTCAATCTTTTGTTAGCCATATAACCTTACCCTTTTGCACCCGCTTCAAAACCCTAACCCTTGTCAACATTGGTGTTATATGATTGGCCATGTTGTAACTTTGAGTGAAATGTGAAGTAGTGATCATTATCAAGCCCATATGCATTGCAATGGGAACATGATTGGTTGGGGTTAAGGTTAGAGGTTGTGGCTTGTGATGAATTAAGGTAATCCTTCTTATGAGGCCCATTGCACCTTTAACATTTGTTTTTACTACCTTGTTCTATTGAATATGATGGGAAACCATCCAATTCCTTTTTTGGTTCCTTTGTATTTTTGGGTTGTGGCTTTATTGGGTTGGTCACATAGTTGTTGAATTGATGGTGTTATTAAATTCCTTGGGTTTTCATTGTTAAACCCAAAGGTGACCATTTGTTTCTCCACCATGTTCATTTTGATTCATCTTGATAATTAAAACACACCCACCAAAGGTGATTGTGCAAAATGAAATAATATGGCATCCCACACTTGTCACTTAAGTTCCTTGTTTAGGATCCCATACCAAAATTAGACTACCTAGGCTTCTATAACACCTTGCGTCATTGTAATCGACCTACACATCTAAGCATAGGCCTTTTGTAAACTTTCATGTGGTTTATGTTGCATATCATGTCAATTGTCAAACGCATGCATGAAATCATTTATTTCAATGGTGCTAACCAACTCAAATATTGATAAGGTTTTCTGATGGCTCCATACATGTCTTTCAAATCGCACAACAATGGTGTGATGACAAATTTTGAAGGCGAATTTATTTTATAATTTAAGGAATTCCCCCCCCCCCCATCCCCACCCCTTGCCCCCAATATGATGATGAAGGTGGTGTGGGTGGTTTGAATCGCACCCATGTTGGGTAAAACCATTGATGATAATAACCTTGTGCCTTGTCCTTAAATTTGATGCCCCTTTTATGGTGAACTTTAATCTTAAATTGGGTATCCAAATTGGGACCTTTGATCATTAGGGTTTGTTGAACATGTTATGACTTATACCAAACTTAAAGGGATGTTGAACATGTTGTGACTTAACCTACCCCTTAAACCATAATTTATGTAACATAAACTTAGGGATGATACACATGTATGGCTAAGGCAACTACACCATAAAAACATTTCACAAGGCCAACATTTGGGCATATTGTAAACGCAACAAGGTGGTCTATCAGTCATCGACCCAATTTCATCATAACACCAAACAATGGGACATTATGGCGATTAAATCTAAAAATATCCATAAATGTGCATCCCAATACAACCTAACCTTGATTAAAATATAATTAATATGTATGAGAAAACCAACGTCAAGTAAAACTTATTCAATGATCAAGATTGGTTGTCCCATGCGCAACCATTAACCACTTTAATCATAGCCCCTAAGTTAATTATGACAATAAAGGCACACATGCAAAAACATATAACCTTTCACTTAGGGTTTCACATTAAGTAAACACATACTATTAAGAAGTTAACTTGAGAATGTGTGTTCACCCTCGTATCGTAGCCAATTGGTAAACAACTTGGTAATCCCTTTACCCTTTGAAATCATACGACAACCCAACCAACATACTAATAAACAACATGTACAACCTATCAAACATAAGTGGAGATGCACAAATCGTGTAACATAAATTTTCATTTTTGTGATCCTTGCACAATAATCATGACAAGAATTCAAATCCTCCACATTTGTTGATGGTGTGGCATTCTTCCACCTTTGAAGTATAATAATGGAGATTCATTAACACAATGTTAATTTGCTAAATGTTTGGCACAAGTACAATTTTCAAACACCACCTTGTGCCTTGGAAAAACCTTTCAAAACTTTTAAGTAATTAAATAAGTTGAAATCTCTCATGTAGGTAATGTTTTCCCTCGATAACTCATCAATGTAAATGATTCATGATTTTTCCTTTGTACGGGTGTTGTGTGCTACTACATTGGTGCCTACAACCACTACAACAAAATGTGTCCTTGTACATTAAATGATTTCATTGGATTTTGAGTGAACTCATTGGTGTAGTGAACGAGGACTATTGAACTGCACCCACATTTTGTAGTAGTGAACTATTGCTATCATCACACATATAACTCATAACAAATAAAATTTTGAATGGTACACCATACCCAAACCAAAATGAATTAACCTATAAATACATAAAATTCCAAGACCAAAAACATACACTAGTAGAAATTGGCCAAAATGTAAGTAATTTCTTTGCGACTACATGCAACTATTAGTTATTTGCAACTACATTTGGACATTTTTGCAACTATTTCTTGTGTTGGTCATATTTGCGACTATAGTGCAACTAGTTTGCAACTATTTTGGCGTTCATCCTTCCATATGACCAACATTTAGTTTAGTTTTCTTCCAAGAATTTTTTTTAATGTCCCATTAGTTGTAAATATGACCAATTTAATTGCAACCTTATAAATATATAAAGGTGCATTTTGTGACTTCTAAAGAATATAGTTGGATGTGTTAGGATTTATAAATATATATTTTGAATGTATACGAACAACCATATTAGATGTGTATTCAAATATTATTATTATCATAAATGACCTCGATATTATGGTTACATTAAATGGTATATATTATGAATATATCAAAATTGTACATAAGATATTTGTTAAATATATTGTGCCCATAATACAAGTTTATCCAAACCATTTTATTACATTAAAAAAATTATTACAAATGACATTTATTATTATTATTATTATTATTATATTACATCAATAAAAAACTAAATTTTAATATTATCTTTAATTGAAATTTAAAAATAGTAATATTTTATTACATAATGATCATAATGATGATGATGATGATATTAAAATGATAAGAAAAATAATTCTATAATTACTAAAGCAATTATTAAAAATTTAATAGAGTATTACATTATTACTAAATTATTTTCAAATGACTAATGTATTTATTATGAATTAACATTTGTTTATTTTTAAAATGTAAAATTAATTATAATAGATCATAATAGTTCTAACAAGTGAAATATAATAATAATAATAATAATAATAATAACTAACATAGGCTATGGATAATTTCATTATTGTTATCATTATTATAGGTAATCAATTATGAAATATTACTAGATTAATATAATAATTACTAGGAAATATTAATATATAATTTTAAGTTTTTATATTTCAAATTTATAGTTGATATTTATTAATCATTAATAAGTCAATGATTATAATCATTTACTGATATATAATTTTAACTTTTTCTATTATTTTATTATTCTATAATAATTACTTGTATTAGTTAGAATGGAAATCTAATATATTATTATACAAATGTAAAAAATATTTTTGAAGGAAAAATATACTGATTAAAAATATAAAATATTTACTGTAATAGTTCATAAATAAATTTAATGAATGAAGTAATAATATGAATAATAAAAATAAAATAGTTAACCTTGGTTGCCAACTAACTACAATAATAATTGAATTAATGTTATTGTTACTATTAAATATTTACTTAAATATTTATTATTAACTATATAAATGAAAATTATAATGGGAATAATTATAATAAAATAGTTAGCTTAGGCTAGGTTTTAATTATGTTATTAGATATAAAAAACCTAGTACTCAATATTTATAATTAATAGTTAATAAATATTAAATAATGAATATTTTAGTTACTATATTAATTTATTTGGTTACGAAATAATAATTTATTGCTTATTAATAATTAACTAAATATTTCAATATTAGCCAAATACTAGTTAATTAAATTGGTTTATAGAATATTATAATTAATATATAAATAAAATTAAATAAAATTACTTCTTATCTAACTAATTAATTAATACTACCAATAATAAATTAATATGTTCAATAATAATAAGATATTGATTATTATTATTATAAATAGCTAGTTAGTTGGATAGTTTATAAAATGAATAAGTTAGTTTTAGTTTAGTTGTTAATTAATTAATTAACAAGTTTATTAATTTATTTTCTAATATGTTATTCATTAAATAATTAATAATTTTACTATTTAATTAGTTGGCTAATTAGTTAACTAGTTAGGTGTCACCTACTTATTCAATTATATATTTTTCAAGATGGGAATGAAAGCCAAAACATATGGGATAAACTTTTTAATTGCAAGTCGTTTGTGATTAAAAAAGTATCTTGTAAAGTATATAAACAAGATGTTTTGTCCTACATTTACATATTAAAATATATGGACATATGGGATGAACCATTAAATATGACTTGACCCAAAATTTTAAAAAAATATTCATGTACTTACACCTAACTACCTACTTTTCTACCTACCTACCTGCCTAAGTAGGTATTTGGCCTAGGTAGGTAAATACGTCCTATCTAGATAGGTATTTAGCCTAGATGGGTAGATAGGTAGATAAGTACCTAGTGCAACCTACATACCTCAATATTGATTTAAATTTAATTTTGAAAATCTCAATTAATATTCATGTGGCAAATTTTTATTGCACCACGTGTCACAATCTAAACCATCCAAACATAAAAACAAAACGTTTTAAATTATTTCAAAATAATAATAAAATATTTTTAATTACTAAAAGTTGGGACATGCGGCAATACATAACTTGTTCCCATTGTTCACCAAAAAAGTTGCATCTTAGTTGCAAACAACAATACATATATGACTACTCAAAGGATGAAAGTGTATTTGTTGATTTTTTCTTTCATCCAAAATTTGTTGTCCTTTGTGACTAGTGTTAATGCAACTATTAAAATTCTAGTTGCAAATGTTGCTTGTAACTAAAAATAAGTTGTATGGACCAATCGCAAAATGGCCATTTTATACTAGTGATATAAATGAAAACATAAACACCATGTACCATGAAAAACTACGTACATAAATAAAAAACTTACAAAACATAAACAAAATTTTGTTCTAGAATTTCAAATCAACAAAAAGGGATTTGAAATCACAAGAATTTGGGTTTTCTATCGAATCCATGAATTAGCTTGAACCAATTCACACTAGAATTTGTACATAGTTACATTACACGATAAATTTAACTATATTAATCTAGATAAGGGATAATTAATTTATACTTAATTATACAACTAATCATAACCATTTGACATGGGCAAAATGTGAATTCCCAAAGATTAAATGGAAATTCATTTTAAAATGGAAATTAGATTTTAGCTTCCAATACTAGGAGAAAAACCCCATTTTTCAACTATGTTTTCAACTACTTATTAGTTGTCATTCATAGTTGAAAAGATCACTTTAAACTATAAACTTGTTTTTTACAATTCAAAAATGATGTTGTCAACTCATTTCCAAAATAATCAATAATGTTTAGTCAACCTTACAACATAGTTGAAAACAACACACATGTGTCACTTTGTGGGTTAATGTTGAGGTGACGACATTTTAGTTGAAAATGACATATATTCTAGTCAACACAACATTTCAATTGTAAAGTGCTAACTAGACCTAATTGACTCCATGTTGGCAAGTCAATGGATGAACTTCACCCACCTACATGTCATGTCATTTGGGGGTGTGGAATTGGAATTATGACTATCTTTCAATTATATTACAACCAATGTAGCATTGGCATGTGTCATGTCATTAAGGAAGGGCATGGAATTTTAGAATTTTGATTATTATTCTATTACATTTAACCCAATGGAACATTGACACATGTCACATGGGCATTCATGGTCCACCATCAAATTAAATTATTTGACATGTGCCATGTGTATGGTCTCAAAATCTTGAAATTATTGATTTATTGAAAATCTCAGCATATGATATTGTACCATGTGGACATTTATGTTACACACTTGCATGACACATGACATCTTGTTGTTTGTAGGTCATCTAACATATGTGAAATCAAGCCAAAGTAAAGAGATCAACTATAAGGTAGTTGAAAAGATGTTGAAAATAAGTCAAAATTTATGTAAATTAATTGAAATATAGTTGAGATTACAAGTCTGTTCAAATTACAGTCACAATTGTAAAACTACTAAAGCTAGAATGTGGGGATAATACACCTAGTTAAAATTAATTAAAGAAAATCAAACCATAATAAAAACATATCTACCCATGCATTATCAATTAAGAATGCAAAACCTATTATAATCTGAAAATTATACAAGGAAACATTATTCCCATGTAGGAAATGGTCCCATCTACATCTTGAAGATGTTAATGTTATAATCAAACATTTATTGGAATAGTGAAATGACTCTCTTATAAGGTGGTTGTCTAATGTTTATGTAGTAATGGTGTGAACTCGTTGTTGGCATGCTCAATTGGATTATCGCCTTGTTGGACCATGTCTTTTGATTTGTTCATAATTGCACCTTACATTTTTGAATTAAAAAAATGAAAGTTGTTAGAAATTAGAAAACTTAATAGGAATCAAAATTATAATGCATAAAAAAAGAAGATTGTGCATTAGTTGTACACATTAAAAATCAATAAAAACATCATCATTTATTATTTAAGATAAGGAAGTTTGACAAAGAAAAAAACACTTTGAAATCTGGAAAAATCAAAATTAAATAGCAAATATAAATGGCACACATCTTGGGCTTACCTTATACATAGTTAACAAACATAGTTGAAACCTAATCAAAACCTTACTTGCATTGATGGTTGAAAAGGTTCATATGTTTAACTTTCATTGCCCAAGTGTTTATTTTGGAATTAGAAAAGAAGAAGAACCAATGAGAGTCGAAGTAAAAAACTTTCATACTTACAAGACATTTTTTTTTGTTCTATTTGGACCCCTCCTACTTTCAAAGCTCATAACTTTCTCATTTCTTCTTCATTCTAAATTATTTAAAATGTTATAGGAGAACCACCTTAAGTTTTAAAAATAATCTTTGAACTAATACAAATAATAAAACAACATAAAAGGAGGTTTTTGGGTGTTTGAGAACTAGTTGCGGTTTATTGTTTTGAGTAATTGACCCCCCCTATTGTGGGGGGGGCATAACTTTCTCATTTCATTACCACAAAATGTGGGTGCAATTCACTAGACCAATATATTTAATACTTTCCAACTAATCCTTATTTAATGAAACCAAGTAATTCATTCAAAATTTAGTGAAATCACTTGGCATACATGGACACCTTTTGTTGTAGTGTTTTTCATATGTTTTTGATGATTTTTAGTGGTTTAAATGTGCCAAGAGGAGGGGTTCAACATCTGCTTGGACACCAGAAACAAAAGAACCCTTCTCCTTGGATCTGGACTGCCCTAAATGCTTAAGTGTACTAAAACCAACCTAATTACTTTATGAAAGTTTTTTAAAAAACCTAGTTGAAAAAAAAACTAGCAAAAGTTCAAAACAAAAACTAGTTTAAAAAGAATTTAATAAAAGTAACATGGTGGAGAAATAAAATAAGAAATATCTTGGTAAAAGGAAAATAAACAAAAAAAAGGAAAAGAGTTTCTAAACACCTGTAATTGTAAAAGGCATGTGTGGTGGTGGCTTCCAAACTCCATCAACTTGTCTTCTCATTTATTCACGGTCATTTGCCTTAACACCATATGACCTTAATGTGCATAATTTTTATAAAAAAAATGCAATGAAAAGAGAAGAAAAAAAACTTGAACATGATAAAAAAGAAAACAACTTAACAATAACCCCAAAATGAAAAATTTGAAATTCCTCACATGCAAAAAACACAATGCATTCATTTGAAAAAAATCCATGAATTGATATATAACTACATGATTTAAACTTTTAAACACAAGTTGGGCCTAAAAAAAAACAAGATAAAACAAAACAAATTGTAAAAAAGGGGAAAAAAAATCAAACTAGAGTGCAAAGAAAGCTTGAAGTGAATGACAATGTTATATAAGGGCAGTCCTTTCATCCATGGATGGATGAAGTATGTGGTTATAGTTGGAATGTCAATTAACTTTCAACTATGCAAGTTGACATCATTTCAAGTAATTTTCAACTATCATTCAAATTTTGAATTTCCTGCCAACACATTGCCACCATTGCTATATGTCATACCATCCATTCATCCATATTATTTGGCACATTAAATCATTAATTCATAATTAATTATGGAATAATATATATTTTATGACATTTAATGGCATAAATGGAATCATTTATAAATGCATGACATTTTATGATATAATTTAGAACATTATAAATGGTATAATTCTAATTTTGTGGCATTTTTTGGCATTTTAATGAATATGTAAAATGCCATAAGATTATATACCAATTATTTTATACCACAAAATTGAACCTTTGCTAAACTAAAGTAGTTTGCCTAGCCTAGTTAATTATCCTAGCCTCGGCCTAATTAGCTTCCTTACCTAACTTGAAACCTATGTTGACTTAGGTAGGTAGTAACATGTTAAGTATATGTAGGTTGTGAATCACTTAGGTAGGTATAAGTAGGTAGGTTGTGAGTCGCAACACCATGATTAAACAAAAATCAACTAGGTACCTACCTAAAAGCCTTGCCTATTTACCTAGTTACTTAATACCTATCTACCTATACCTAATTAATTTAAATAATCTACTTACCTATATTTGACCTAACATATCTACTTATTACTTACCTAGGAACTTCCAATTACATCTAGGTAGACAATAAGTAGGTAGGTAGTCATAACTTACCTTGCCTTGCCACCACCTTTAAATCTAGCCTCACTAGCTATTCAACCTAGCTACTTAGGTAGCCTACATGCTTACATGCCTCATTAGCTACCTAAGTAGGTTGTAGGGTAAGAAAATACACTTGTTACAAATTACTTCTAGGTACATGTAGGTAGGTAAGTAATATTTTGTAGGTTAGGTAGGTACTTATTACATATATTACTAAGGTAGTTATAGGTAGGTGATAAATTGTAGGTTAAATAGATTTAGACTATAACATAGGCGATTTAAAGTAAAGTGTAGGCTAACTTATGTAGGTCAACAATCTGTAGGTGCCTAGGTAGGTTGTAATATGTAGGTATAAATTATAATAGTAAGCAGGTAACATGTACGTAAGGCGTAAGTAATGATAAGTAGGTAGGTGCATAGGTAATATGTGGGTAAGTTATAAGTAATGATAATATAAGTTGAAGTACAGTTGAAAATGCATGTAATATTTCATCTATCCATATCTTTTTTCATCCATTAAAAAATAAGGTCCATTAAAATAGTCAAGCAATTGACTTGACATGGCATAATGTCATGCCAAAGTGGAATTTTCAAGTACTCCTCAATTGGGTTATATATATAAATTTGACTGTCAACACCCATTAATGGTCAATGTCGTACAATCACCAAATTAGTCAACACTTCAATTCATTTGACATGCCATCCTATCCACGTGGATTTTTTAAAAATAAATATTATTGTGTAGTCAAAACAAAGTTGAAGACGACATATAGTTGAAAACCGGTTGGTTAAAAAATGCCCTTTTTCTCCTGGTGCAATATTTGAGATGCCATCCCATCCACGTGTAATTTTTTTAAATAAATATTATTGTGTAGTTGAAAGAAAGTTGAAGATGACATGTAGTTGAAAACTGGTTGGTTAAAAAATGCCCTTTTTTTCCTAGTGCAATATTTGAGATGCCATCCCATCCACGTGTAATTTTTTAAAACAAATATTATTGTGTAGTTGAAACAAAGTTGAAGACGACATGTGGTTGAAAACCAATTGGTTAATGCCCTTTTTCTCCTAGTACAATATTTTGATTCTAAAACTATTACACACTACCATGCACATAACCTTTCTTTTTAGAAACCTGATGGTGCAAAAATCATGTTAAATCAACATTAAAAATGATTGCGGTGAATTTCCAAAAACAAATTGTAAAAAAAAAAAGTCATGTTTCACATTGTGTGACATCACTCATGTTACATTTCACGTTTTTTTTTTTCCCAAAAAAATTAAATGAAATAAAATTCACATAATGTATGTCACTTCACATCACACGACATGAAATGATGTGACAACATGTTTGGCCATTGACACCAAATTGTTTGAAATATTTTTACTAATATTTTTGTCAAATCGCTAGACGAATGTTCAATTATAAGTTAAAACTTGACATTTAGGTTTGGAAAAATAAAATAAAATGTAAACCCTTTGACCTCCTTATTTCAAACCTAATCAAAAGCACCCAAACTTCCAAAATGAGTCAAACCTCTAAGATTTGAAAAAGGTGTAGAATTTATCAACGCACAACAAGGATGACAATGGAATTTAATTCCTCCCATTGTCACTTCCTCTTGATGAACCCCCCTCCTTCTATTGTTGTTGTTGTTGCCTTGTTGGGTGTGTGGAGTTGGCTTCAATAAAGCAAATGAAAAAATGGGAAAAAAATAAAGGAAAAAATAGAAACAAAACAAACCCACATCACACCATGTTGAAAATAAATGTTATTCTTCAACACTTGTTGTAATTTGTAAACAACAAAACCCAAACTTTGCAAAAATGATAAAAACAATGCAACCATATACTACACTAAACTCTCGTGAAAAACATGAATAAATAAGTGTTACATAAAACTGAATTTAGTTTCAACACAACACAAAATTAAACCACACTTTTGATGATTAAAAAAATTAAATTCACCTACAACAAACAAGAATCTAAGTCCCAAAAATCACAAAGCAAAACCTAGAAAAAATCATGCAAAAAAAACTTGTATAATACAAAAAAATTGCAACAACAAAACTTGTGTGTTTTGAAATGAAATTACACAATTTGAAATTATATCCCATCAATGAAAATTTCCCAAATGTTGTTCACATTTGCACTTGCTCAAAATTAAATCCAAATAACTAAATTAATTCAATCCATTTTGAATTAATTGGGACATAACCAAATAATTAAACTAATGCACATGACAAAACAAAGAAACATTAATATGTTGAATTATAATAAAACGTTCTTATATTACACAATATGTTGTTGCACTGCAATGAAAGGGTTAAAACTTTGTTGATGATAAATGAAAACCTTTTTTTATTGAGATGCTAATTTAAGGTTTAATTAATATTAACAAAATTATAAAATGAATCATTTTTATGTACCCTTCACACCTAGTGGTAACGTTTTTAAAAAACTTTTTGCTAACAATAGGGTAGGTTCATCGTCATGGCTATGCAAAGCACTAAAAAGGCCATTTGGTATCATGTGTCAACACATGATGCCATGTACCTTTAGAAGTTTCTTTTTATAGTCACCAAACATCATGACTATTCATGGACACCATCGATGGTAGGTGCCTTTTTATTTTTATTTTTTGTTTTCCCCCCTTTTTTCCCAATATGCCCTATCTACAAATCTTTCATTGAACTCCTCATTTCTCATTTTTCTCCTTTGTTCCTTTACATTCTTCCTCACTCCTTTCGTTCCTTTTTATTGTCACAACCCTAACCTTGGTCTCGTGACCAAGGCAAGGGCTTGTGAAGGTGTGGGCCATGAAGCCCATAAGTCACATTTCATGCTTTTGAGAGTGTAGGAAAATGTGAGGGAATGAACCCCCACACTCCCAAGTGAGCTCCCACTTTGGGAATTGGAGTCTCAATGGACTTCTAAATCTTCAAAAAGCAATTAAAAAGGTAAAAAATCATTGGATTGATGAATTCCTTATATCATTGAAAATCTCTTAGAATGTAGATGTTTAAATTAGGCTTGCATGACCCATTTGAGTACTTAAAACATAAGTTATGGCAAAAAAAAAGGTTGGGAATCAAATTGGCAATTTGACTCCTAATCACTAAAAGTCAATAATCGCCTTGATTTCTTTGTGTGCAGGTGATGTCCCACATATTGTTAAAAAGATCTTGACAAGGGTTACAACTTTGTTTTAAACCTCACTTCAATCAGAGGTCTGCACACAAAGTTATGGGCCCCCAAAGTTGAGAGAGTCCCAATTTAAGGAATTTCAGGACTCCCAAGTTGGGAGTCCTGAAACAAAATGACATTTCAGTGTAGGCCCCGTGACCAAGTATAGAAAATACTATGAGGGGGAAGATGGTGGCTTCCCCCAAGGCTGGGCCATGATGAGTCTTGTGAATTCGTGTTTGCCCGTGGTTCATCTTTGCACAAAAAATGTTCCAACTACACACTAATGAACTTGTTGTTTGGTTTATGCAGGTCCGTGTGAGTAATTGATTTGCTTGTCGCTCATCCTAGTCCCATCTCGGAGCTCCAACACGCCCCTTTACCCATGAAGTGTTGTGAGCCAAGGAGCGCGCCCCAACTCATTATCCTTCCGTTGTTTTCACATTTGGATTTGTAGTTGAGTTTATCAAAAAGTTTGGGGGTGCGTCATTCAATGTTGAAGCCAATTGCATTGTTGATGTTGTTTGAATCACGCATGAGATCTTGAATGTGTAGAGGATTGAATATAGGTCTTTCGCCCATGAATTCCATGATCATGTCATAGTGTGTTTTATTGAAAACTCGTGGCAAGTGGTGTGCAACCTTGTCATGTGGGTTCATTGCTTAATAATTTTCATTTTGCCCTGTTGTTGACATGTGATAAAAAATCTTCTTGAATTCCCTAGCTATCACTCCCCATTTATCTTTGCATGTTAGGCCATTTGTCATATGTTGTGAACAACTAAATTACATGACGATTGCAAAGATTTTCTTCCATTTTCTTATAATTGTTTCAAACTAGTATCGTGGGTCAACCTTGTTTAGAAATGCAATGTGTTCATATTCCTTAGCATTGATGAGTACCGATACTTCTTTATGCTCCCAATTTAATAGCCTTGGTTTCCTTGATTGCACTTCAATTGATGCATCTGAACTTACATTCTTCTTTGTATTTGAAGGACCTTTTTGTTCATAATTGTTGACAACTACAGATTCTGCAATGAATTGAAAAATTTATATTAACACGTGTCTTTTATTTTTTTGCAAATTACACAGAATGATGGATTGGCCATGAATTGATCTAACCCTTTTTCAATGTTTTGGTCCTTGTAATTTCCTTGACGATTGTCTTTTGTAGAGATGGCCATGAACATTGTTGTTGGCATTATTTTGTTGCTGATGGCATTGATTTCAGTATTGCAATGTTGTTGTTCGTGAGCTTTAGTGTTGCACTTGTGTTTTTTGTTCTCCTGTTGGGTTCTGGTTGGGTCGCATTGTAATTCGTTGCAAAAAAGGCGAGCAAGCGAGCTAGAGATGGTGGGCAAGGACTTGCATCGCAATAGTTTTTTTTATGTAACATTGAGTTATATGCTTGATTTTGGGTCGCATATGTAACATTACATTTTGGGTTGTAAATCTAATTTTTTTGAAGATTTAATGATAACTACCATTTTTCCTAACTTTCAAGTAACATTGCATGTACATAGAATGCCACTTCAACATTTGTGTTACCAAATATTTTATATGTGAACAATCATGTTGAACCCAAACAATGAGTTACCTCCAGGTGTGAATTATGCTTTAGGTTAGTAATTCTAAGTGGTTGTTAGTTTGACACTAGGTGTAGATGTGTGTTCAAAACCTAACACTAGGTTAAGATGTTTAAATTTTGTTAGGGTTAAATAACCTTCACCCTAACATTAACTAGTGTTAGGGCTTAATCAACTACCTCTAAGTCGATTAGGGAGGTCGAAAACTGGAGGCAAAGTCCGGATTCCTTAGTGGATAACTTTAATTATTACTGGCTCAAGCTCCTAATAATAGCGCGGTAGCAGGGAGTCGGGTCGGGACCTCGTAGTCTCGATCGTCGCTCTCATCAGCTCCTCCTTGGTGTGCAGGCGCTCTTCTCCGCCTCCCATGCGCCGTTGTCGCATGTGTGCACAGCGTCCAACTTCACCAGCTTCTGAACACCAAGCTCATCTTCTGATGCGCCCAGACATTGGGCTCTCTGTCTCATGCGTATGAGTCAGGTCGAGAAGAGCGGGCTGCAAGAGGCATCAAGCTCGGAGGCTATTTTCACGGAAGCCGATTCACGGAGCCCGAGATATAAGATACTCCCCTTCTCTGGAGACTGGTAATTCTTTAGCATAAAGAGCGAGTTGCAGCTTGTCTTGTGCTTCGGTTGGCCGCAATAATGTTTTAGGGGACGAGACCAGGTGCAAGGATTATTTTTTTGGTCTGTTGTAATTGAGCCGGTGCACTCTGCGGACCCTCTAGCGGGTACAATGTAAGTAAGACTTTTTTTTTCCCTTAGAAGTATGTGGCCTCGAATGAGAAGCAGAGGTGTTGGAGGAAGCATGTCTTCCCGGATCAACAAGGCTTGTGTTTGCTGTCAAATTCGGTAACAAGGTCGGACATGACGATATTGCATCATATAGTTTGCACAAGGGAGGTGCCTCTTGACTGTAATTCCTTTGGTACGCAAGGCACAACAGGGTTATGAATCTTGGTGTAAAAGCTGGAGACCTCTGTGTTGCAACTATAGGGGATACAGGAGACCAGGACAAGTAAGGCAGACATTAGATAGGGGGGACATCAGCAGTTTGGACATATATAGCATTGGCCACCACAGTCTCGTGGCTGAGTCTCCTCTGGCTTTATCTTTGAACAAAACTATGGGTTGTGTTCATGGAAAGACTGCAGCCAGTGTGCGGCTTGATGAAGTGGTGGAGAATTCTGCAATCAATAAGGGACTGGAAGATGAGTTTGAAGTGCACCCTGCAACTTCAGATAGTGATGATTCAATCAGAGATGTGTTGGGCCTACCTGTTCATGTTCCGAGCAGAGTGGGGAGCAGGGCAGCTAGCAGAGCTGGATCTGAGAAAGGAACTCCAAAACTTAGGTCTGAGAATGGGACTCCAAAACTGAAATCTGAGAGTGGAACACCAAAAGTGAGAATGGATAGTTGGACACCCAAGAGCAAGTCAAAGGTCGGAGCATCCAATGTCAAACCAGAAGACGGAATATTCAAGGTCAAGTCAGACAGTTTCTTGAGATCCAAGATGAAACCTGAGAATAACTCTTCTTCTCAGAGCATGCCTCACCAATTTGGGTCTAATGGAAGGGGTCAGGATTCTCTACTCTTGCCTTCTCTTGATCTTGATCTTGGAATGTCTCACCTCAATCATCTGCCTGATCAGTGCCTTCCAGCAAGTGGTTGTAGGGTTGTCAAAGTTCCTGCTGGTGGTTATGAGCTAAGGTACTCATCCTTAACGCAGAGAGGATACTATCCAGAGGCTCCTGACAAAGTGAACCAGGACAGCTCATGTGTGCATATGGGGTTTGGTGGTAATCCCAGTCACCATTTCTTTGGAGTGTTTGATGGGCATGGTGAATTCGGTGCCCATTGCTCTCAGTTTGCCAAAAAGCATTTGTGCGAGAACTTGTTAAGGAGTTCTCACTTCCCATCAGATATGCTGCAGGCTTATAATTCATCCTTTGTAAGCACCAACATGCAGCTACATCAATTCAACATTGATGATTCCATGAGTGGGACAACAGCTGTCACTGTTCTAGTTCAAGGCCGCACACTCTATGTAGCAAATGTGGGTGATTCACGAGCTGTGATAGCTGAGTGGAAAGGGAAGAATCTTGTTGCAGTAGACCTATCAAGTGACCAGACACCATTCCGGACTGATGAGTGTGCCAGGGTAAAATCCTGTGGGGCTCGGGTACTGACACTTGACCAACTAGAGGGGCTGAAGGACCCTCACATACAGTGTTGGGGATGTGAGGATGATGATGATGGTGACCCACCCCGTCTGTGGGTGGCCAATGGCATGTACCCTGGCACTGCCTTCACAAGAAGCATAGGAGACTCCACCGCAGAGCAAATTGGTGTGATTGCTGTGCCCGAGGTTCTGGTTATGGAGCTCACTACAAAACATCCCTTCTTTGTGCTTGCAAGTGATGGTGTCTTTGAGTTTCTCTCAAGCCAGGCAGTTGTTGACATGGTGGGTTTCTCCATATGCATCTTTGCATTTTTCAATTGCTGTTTTTTCTTGCATTACCCACAAGTTTGCTCAGTCACTGTTTGCCCAGGTAAGAGAATTACCTCTTTGAATATCTTGTTTGAAAGTGTGTCATCATCTTGTATGCTACAACTGTGTTATCCCCATCAGGACATGGGCATCATCTGTTGTGTTGTCATGATAGCTGGACATTAGGGGGTACCATATGGCTCACTCATTTAGGTGGTTTTGGTTCCTCTTTTGGATTCACAATTTTCTCCTCTCTAGCTGAGAGTAGATATCTGCAGACAATAAGTGGATGCCAAGCATTTAAAAGTTGAGCAGCCAATTGCTGTTTTCAAGTTCTTGACCCAAACCATGATCAGTTGGAAAGTTCCCTGGTCCTGTCTACATGTAGTGATTCTTTCAGTCATATCCCTTGTGCATTACTGCTCTCTCAATGTGTAGAAGATCAAAGTTGGATTGTCATCAGAATTTGATAGTTTGGTCAGTTGCTGGTCAGATCCATTTTCAGTTGATTGCAAAGGTAAACCAGAAGAAGTTTATAGGGTTGATGTCTCAAATAAAAAATGTCGGGTGTTTTCTTGTGAGGACAGGTGGCAAAATCAAGTGATCCAAAGGATGCATGTGCTGCCATTGTGGCAGAATCTTACCGCCTATGGCTGCAGTACGAAACTCGCACAGATGACATCACCATTATTGTTGTCCACATTGATGGCCTAGAAGATGTATTACTTTGATCAAGTTCTCTTGTCCCACTTGTTTCATATGTGACCACTACTATGTGTAATCTCCCATCATTGCTGCTAGTTTCTAGAGGGACAATCTAAAATGAAATGAAGCTTACTTGCACAAGCTGGTTGCAGCTTGGATATTATTGGCTTCTTCATTAGCTACGTCTCCAAGTGCTAGCCAACATAATGACTGATTCTACCTGTTGCTTCCAGAACCGTGACAAACTCTGGAAGCAGAATGTTTCTATAATACTTTGCCTGAATTGTTAGCCAGAGTAAGTAATAGACTCATGTATATCCACTTTTGGGAGCTCATGAAGTCAGTGGGGAGTCATGGCAGCTAGTCGCTACCATGCATGATGGAGGTGATGGTCTAATAGTTTGTGAGTGACACAATGTTATGACCACACATTCTTATCACCTTTGTTTTTGTTTTGCCAGAACTGACATTTGGATTATCTTAATGGTTATTGTGGAATCTTCTTGTAATCTCATAGATTTGTTGGAAGTATCTCCTGGAAGAGTTTTCAGCCCCTATTGCTGCTCATACTGCTGTCTGCTACCACAGGTTCAAATAGGATCACCAGATCTACACAAGTGCCATTCAATGCAAACAGCAGGAGTTGTTAAGTCTCCATTGCGCAAAGTGCAGGAGGCATGGAAATATGGTCAACCTCCTTTCCACGAGCAATCAAGGGCTCATTCACGAGCAATTGAGGCTTCTTTGGAGCAAGATGAACCTTGGGTGCCCCCCCAAAGTCTTCACTCAAAGACTCCTGCAGATGAGGTAGATTGCAGCCAATGTCTAGTGCAATTTTATATTCACACCTGAAAGAAGGGTACAACATTAATGATAGACCCTCCTTGGAGACACATTGTTTTTTCTTGATGTGCAACTTCAGAACTGATCAAATAGTGGTCCTATATTCAGCTGCTCATGCTTGACTTGACCAATTCCAGTGTTGGCTCTCTCTGTTGAACTTTGAGTGTACACAGCTGTGAGGTTCAACAGCTTTGGTGGGTGCTGTTGATTCTCAGGCCCAAATCAAACAGGCAATGCAAGGCAATTTCTTGTTCCAGAGTTTGACAGAAAAGCAACTCAACACACTCTGTGAGTGCATGGAGCTAGTAGAAGTCAATGCTGGAGACATAGTCATCCGGCAGGTAAGTCTTTTGCATGATGTCAAGCTTTCATGCATGCTGGCTGCCATCAGCTGCTTCTGTTGGCGTCAGATGGCTGATAATTGGACAATGTTGTTAGTGCATCCTTTCAAGTTGAACCCCTCTATCTTCTTCATGTCTGGTAACCCTGATTGAACTCATGTAGTGATTTTTGTTGACAGGGTTCTGGAGGTGATCTCTTTTACATAGTTGAAAGTGGCCAATTTGAAGTATTGGTCTCTGAGGTTACTCTAAGCTCCTTACCTATTCATTGACATCCTTTCTGTAGACATGTGGATGTTTGACAAGGGCATAGTTGGCTGAAAACCCAATATTAAAAGCCAATGAGAATGTCTGGAGCAATCTGTCTACATCCTGCAAGTTTTGGGTCGTGCATCTCTGAGTTGAATGTATTTAAGGTGTCATCTCAACAACTTGATAAAATACAGGAGCTTCTTGATAGCTGGAGGGCTGCCATGTGTAAAATTTTTCCAATTGACAAGTCTGTGGTGACAAATGATTTTTTTTTTGATTGAAGATCATTCATTACTGCTGACAAGCATAAATTTTATATGGCAGATGGGTTCTGTAGCCACGCATGGTTTGGGCACTGTGGTTCATTGCTATGATTCTAATTCAGCCCGATGCTTTGGAGAGCTTGCACTTATGTAATGCTACTCCACTCAGCTGGAACTTAAACCCTGGTCTATATTGATGTAGCAATCTCTCATTAGATGCCAACTGCCCAGTAACCTTACTCCTAGAACTTTGTACCCAGGTTTCCGGTTCCAGGCCTCAATGTGCTGAAATTTGTGGATGTGAGTACCACCTGTTATCAGTTCTCCAAGCATTCTTTACACTAATGCTGGCTCTGAACCTAGTCTATACCTTACAGACTTCTCTTGACTGGATTCAGGTATGGTAAACCAGGACAGGCCACTGTTCGTGCAGTGACAGATGGCTGTCTGTGGGTGCTGGAAAAGGGGGCATTTCATGGAGTCCTGGTTATGAATCAAGTCCATCGACCCTCCCTGAAGAAATTTCGGTCTATGGAGATTTTCTCCAAACTCTCCTTGTCCCATCTGCACAACCTTGTAGATGCTCTAACTGATGTGACGTTTGCTGACGGTGAAATTATAGTAAGAAAGGTACATTTCTCTTCAATTTCTCCATGTTTACTTATTTTTCTTGTCAACTTTGCTCAGTAAGGACAACAGGTTTTGCTGTGTAGGAATAATCAAGTTGAAACAAAATGAACTAAGACCAATACTAAACTGATAGCTAGTAGCATAAGCAAAGATGAATTGGGTTGGTGTGGGGAAAGAAATGTTTCAGGTTCCAGACACTACTCTGACCTAAGCAAGCAGTTTATTCCTTATGTCTGTACAGGATGAAGTGCTTTCAGCCTTCTACATTGTGAACAAAGGGCATGTTGATGTCACATACCATGAAAACTTGGACACTGATTATATTCAAGAATTTCAACTGCCCAGGGCAAGTTCAGAATTTGCAGTGAAGAGGTGTAAGTTGGCGGTAAGTGATGATTGTGGGGAAGATGAACCTGACTTTAGGTCCTTTGGAGAGTGGGTGCTACTTAAGGAGCCTGGGCCTCCAATGACAGCAGTTGCTGTTGGTGATGTTCAATGTTGGACCATCACAAGGAAGAGATTTGAAGAAACTGTGGGGTCATTGCGATCCATCATGATGGAGGATCAGCAGTAAGCATTCATGCTTTGTGGTTGCTTCTTTGAGACATTTGAACCCTCTTTGCTATTTTGTGCTGCACATGTCAGTATAGATTTACTTTATTACTGTCCACTCTCAGTGAAAGGGGGACATTTTGACATGTGCAGCCATACAGATAAGATGTCACTTTTGAGAAAAGTGCAACTTGCAGAGGTTGATGAACATGCATTTGAGAAAATTACACCAAATGACCTGGTTAGAGCCCACATCTTCTGAACTTTGATCCTTCCATATTTCTGATGTTGCATTCTTTTCCTAGAGCAGTTCACTTCTCAAGTTTAGTGTGGTGAGGTATAGGATGATGACAATGAGCCTGGTTAAAGCAATGTGCTATCATCAAGGTGGAGCTCTCAGATTCTTGAGATCTGCATGAAACATAGTTTTTGGGCTCCCTGTCATCACATACATGATATTGTGGATTGTGATTTAAATAGATCCTTACATGATGGTTTTCTTGCATCCTTTAAAAAATAATTGCTAGGGTTTTGAAATAACCTGAAGTGTTGACTCATGAGACTGGACAGTTTTGGTCTTAATCAGGACTGGCAGGAGACTGTGTATGTGACGGACTATTGCGAGGTTGGGGTGGTGCTCTGCAAGAAATCAGGTACTTCCCAATTCTTTGAACTGAAGGATAGTCTTGTGCTTCCAAACTCCATCTAACTAGTGTTGTTGTCTGTGTAAGCACAAGTGAGTGTGTGTGCAAAGCAAGCTTCCCCACATTCAGTTCACAGCTCCTTTTAGATGGATTGTATGTGAAACTGATCCAAATCCTGTTTGAAACCTGATGTACCAATGTTTCTGTATGGAGGCTTTCTGAAGGCTTGTTGCAGATTGAATAATGACACTACTCACTTATTACTAGCATTGTCTCTTGAATGCTAGCTGACATCATGACTAAGTCTTCCCATTGCATCTGGAAACAAAGCAGAAACTCATGAGGCAGATCTTGATATAGTTGTTGGCCTGAAATTCTGAGGAGACTATTGATAAATTAATAAGTAGTGAGAAATCCTCAGGTACATGAATGTCAGTAACATAAGTATCACAAGGCTGTTACTGCACTCATTCTTGTTGTGTTTGTTTTGGTTTGGTGGGAACCAACATAAATCTGTTTGGTTATGTTACGTGTTGCTTTTGTGGAGTTCTTTCTGCAGTCACATTGATATTTTTGGTCTTCAGGGATGAAATGACTGGCCTTGCTATCGATGATTCTAGCATCCATGGGTCTGAATGGTCCCTGAGTTTTTGGTAGTATAGACATGCATTTCTGTTTGCTGATTTGCTCCGCAATCAAATAGTAAAGGGAGGTTGGATTCCTCTAGGACTAATGTGACATTCTCTGCTAGGTTGTCTGCATCCATGGCAGTTGTGACCCAGGATCAGCGTCTTTTTTACTATACTATGCTGCTTATGCAATTTTTCACTTAAAGTGCAAAATGTTTGGATATGTGAACAGGAGATGTCATAAGTATGAAGAGATACCAACGGCGAAAAGTCCAGAGACTAGGCCGTGAGAATCAAGTCCTGCTAGAAAGAGCCCTTTTTGAAAATCTGAGGCCATCACCCTATGTGCCACATCTTTTGGCTACCCCAATCAGCAGTGACAGTGTAGCACTGGTGCTCAACTGTGTACTGGCGGGCCCGCTGGATATTGTCCTGCATTCACCACTTGATGAGGACTCCACACGATTCCTTGCAGCCTCTGTGGTGCTTGCCATCGAGCTGTTGCATAAAGTAAGCCTTTTGACCTATGTCATCTTACATGTATTCCAGGTTTTCCGCTCCCTCCCAATTGCAGCTTCAATGAGGAGACTGTTGACTTTTCTGATTGGTGATGTCTCATTGAGTGTTAACATCATGATCAAGTCTTCCTGTTGGTTCCAGAAATGCATCAGCAACTGACACAGAATTTTGAATAAATTTTTGGCTGAAGTTTTGGACAGACTATTGTAGCCCTAACTACAACAACTCTCAGGAGCTGATGAAGTTAGTGGGATGTCATGGCAGCTAGTCACTGCCATGCATGACAAAGATGATGGTCTGATACTTTATGAGTGCCACTCACACAGTTATGTCCTTATTCTGTTTCTGTTAGTTATGGTTCTGCTGGAACTGACACAACAATTACCTTCAAACTGCGGTTGTGGATTTTTCTCTGCAACCTCATTGATGTGTCTCCCTTCTGGCCACTTATTTTCTTTCTAACAGGCTTGCAGGTTGGGGAATGATATGTTTGCTGACCATATTGACTGTGTTGGCATGTCATAGGATGGAGTTGTGTACCATGGCATTTCACCCGATATTCTGATGCTTGATCGTAAGGGTCAAGTCAAGGTCAGTACAACTTAGTCCTGGCACATAGTCCTCTTTTGTAGTTTTGGTCTCTGATGGGTTTATCTTAAGGAGGTCTGAATTGCTGTCAAGGGGCACTCTCATCTCACAAGCAAAGGATGTTTGAGACTGGAAGATGAATGAAGTGTATACAATTGTGACACTGATTTTGGGCAATGCTGTGGTGGCAGCTGGCTGATTTCAGGTTTGCGGAGCAGATGTCTGATGAGCAATCTTTCTCTATTTGTGGAATGGCAGACTTCCTAGCCCCGGAGATCATAAAAGGACAAGGCCATGGCCTGGCTTCTGACTGGTGCTTGCACATCACATCTGCTATTCTTTTGATGAGGGAAAGCTAGATAGGAATTGGAATGAACCAACAATTGAGTCGTTTAAATGTGAAGGTTGAGATTAGGCTGTTCAATTGTCTCCAACATTGTCCTTGATTTGTGGTCTGTTTGCAACTTCATGCAGGTGGGCAGTTGGGGTACTTGTGTACTTCATGTTACAAAATGAGCTTCCATTTGGGTCTTGGCAGGACAGTGAGCTTGATACGTTTGGGAGAATAGCTCGCCGTCAGCTGGATTTCCCCACCAATTTGAGTGCTGAAGTGGTTGACCTCATTGATAAGGTATTCTACCAGCCTGATCTGTTGTCATTTACATCAATTGGACTAAAGGCACACAGCATCAGACATGGGGACAAAAAATGAGATCTCTTACATGAGAGAATCAAATGCAGTTATGATGTTGGTGGTATATGTGTACTTCATCAAAATCCTCTGTGAACAATGAAGCTATAAGTAGACTTGTGACTAGGGTGATCATTGAAGGGTCATGGGCATGAGCTGATATTATTTTGTTCTTTATTTTGGTGGCATGTTGCTTCTCTTCTTATCTCCTTGTCCTTCTTTTTATGTTTGGTCTTTTTGTGTTCTTCTTGGTTTCCTTATAATCTCTGTCTTTTTAACATTTTGTTGAGCTAGCCAGCATCAGGACCGAGTTTTCCTATTACTGTTAGTCTTCTGACAGAAACTCAGTATGTTGGTTAATGTTTTCCACCTGCTGCAGGGAGTGGATCACGTCAGTGGTCATGTTGTTGTCATTTGTCACTACTGTATGTGTTACTGTTGAAGTTCATTGAACATTTGTGTGACTTGCTATTGTTCATACCACTTAGGCTTTTTGTCTTGTTTGCCGATATATTATTGGTGCTTTATTGTTGTCTATCTCTCGATTTTACTCTGTCAATTGCAATCATGGAAACTTCTCAATACTTAAGAAGATATCTACTTTGGTGGCATGTCAACAGTTCCTGATTGTGGACCCAAAGAAGAGGCTAGGCTGCGGAAACCAAGGGATTACTGCAATCAAGGGGCATTCATGGTTTGATTCTACTGACTGGGATGCACTTCTGGAAGGTGGTGTTGAAGTTCCTTCAGAAATCATTAGACGCCTAGAATATTCTCTGGATGTACATCCTACTGATGACACCTATCAAGTTTTTGACCTCAGACCTGATGAGGATGACCCTCCCTGGCTGGAAGGGTGGTGATAGCACTGCTCTCTAACCAGAGTTCCACAGACAAGAATTCCTTGGAGTGTTCATGCACATGGAATCCCATAGAGTGAGAGATCATGGATAAGGTAATGCTTGCTATGCTCCATCAACTTTTTCTGAGGAGGCGGTGTGTGCTGTTCAGAAGGATGACTTTCTCCTGTTCTTGTAAAAGTACAACCCTATTGTCAGCAAGTGGGAATACAATATCATCAAGTGATGTCAAACACATGGAGTTGTGAGTACACATCATTGTTTCAAAAACTTCACAAATATCTCATTGGTGGAACCTCACCACTTCTGATCTGTCGATAGTGGTGCTATAATCTCTGATCATTTTTAGGCATTCATCTAAGGCTGTCATGATTAGCATGCCACTTAGAGTGTATTCCTGAATGCAAAATCAGCAATTTTTTCTCAGTGGGTTTTCTGCCTCAATTTTTGAATTGCTTATTTGTCCAATTTTCTACTAAGTTACCCTTAGTAAGGTGGTTTCTAGAAAATCTTTTAGTTCCGGACATTTCTGATTTCTCTTTATGTATCTAGACAATGACTGTTGGTGGTGGCATAGAACAAAAAGCAGTCTGGGAGCTTAATTGTGGATGTAATGCCTTCTATTCAATTTCTTGGATTTAGAAATAGCCCAAGATTTGAAACTTCTTTTATATGTTTTGTCCTCCAGGATATGCTGGTATATCATTCTTCATATGCCTCATGTTGATTTGAATATTTCAGGTTCTGACAAATTAGTAATGAATAATCATTTTTGTAGGTTCTCAAGGCTTGTGGCTCAAGATAGTTCTTCATAGCTCGAAAAGTTTGATTAATGTTCTGAATATGAGACTAACAGGAGTACTCAAAATTTGTGTTAAATTGAACCAGAGTTTTGCTCAAGAGAAGGAAGGTGTTTTGCCTTTGGAATCTTCAAAATGATTATTTGAAGGGCTTTAATCCTAAGAGGGGAGCATTTCAAAACCCACTTTGTCTAAATTAGTTCATGCTTTTTAACTTCTCTGTGTGGTTTCTCTTCTCTTCCTCGTTCTTTGTTTGGTTTCTCTTTTGGTTTTTATCTTTTTGTGTTATTTTTTCTTCTTGTCTCCTTGGTCAATCTGTCTGGTTTTTGTTTTGTTGAGCAAGCCAGCATCCTGGATTAGTCTTCCTGTTACTGATCTCCCTACCAGCTGAGCTGCTGAGGTCATGCTTCTGGACACTCCTTTGAGTCACATCCTTTTGAGCAATCAAAATGAACCCCTTTGTTCCTCTTTTGTTTGTTTTTTGCTGCCAAGATGTCTAGTAACTTTTTGTTGCTGTTCTTTGTTCTTGTTGCCTCCCTTGCATCAAATCAAGCTCCACCTGCTCGACAGTGCATCTTGGACATGTTTCCAACTCATTTGCTGTCTCAAATTGTGTTGCCCAATGTTGTGATCAGGAAGTTTACTCTTCCTCCTGTAAGATTGCATTTGCAAGAAGTTGGTTGGTCAAACAACTTTTCCAATCTGAGTGAGTGCAGTGATGATCTTTACACACCATCATGGGTTGTCCCATGACTTGGTACATCGTGTGCCTCTTGAGGCCAAGAGATGCTTTGGTCTGGTGGCAGCATCCAACCCTGGCAAATCAACAGTTTTGTGGTGGCAGAATGGTTGCAGGCATTCTTGTGTGGAACAGTAAGAGGCATGTGGGAGGGGGCCCATATCAATTCTCAAATGCAGTTAACCTCCATCCTTGATGAAACTTGGCTTGGCCATGTTGGGTGCACCAGTTCTATCAACAGTGGGGAGGCAAGTCACTTGATACCTTTGTTAACAGTGGCAGCCATGGTTGGGAGCAAACTCCAAGTCCCATCAGGGACCCCAGTTCACAGATTCACTGCACTGTGATCTCTTCAGTTTTGATTCTTTGTTGGTGGTTGTGAACTCCAGCCCTGATGCTTATGGATGTTACTGAGCTCAGTGCCTGCATTGAATTCATCAATGGCCTCATGAACTTGAGCAACTGCTGACATGTGAGCGACCCCAACCTGCTCCTGCTTCAGCACTAGCGGCAAGCACAAACTTAAGCAGGTAATTCAAAGCAGTTGTGATTCTGATGTCTTTGTGGGGTGTAGCCTTGTTGACATGTATGTCATATGTTGGAGCATGGAGGATGCTCAGCGAGTCTTCATAAGATGCCATCATGTTATGTGGTCACTTGGAATGCCATTGTATGGGGACATGTGAAATTTGGGGAAGGTCAGAAGGCACTGGAATTGTTTCAAGAAATGAAACGGGAATTGTGTACCCTGAGTCTGCCACTTTGTGGGGGTGCTGAATGCATTTGCAAGCATATTTGCAAGTGAAGAGGCCAAGTGTGCTCATGAACAGATCATTCATCAATTAGTTCTGCAGCGAATAGCTTGGTTGGCATGTATGCAAAATGTTCCCATAAAGGTTGCTTGAGGAGTGCTCAATGAGATGCCATGACCTGATGTGAATGCTGTACTTGGAGGATGCATGGGCATGGTAAGGAAGCTGTTAAACATTTTGACCAGATGTGTTGAAGGTGTACAGCCAAATGATACCACTTTTGTTTGAATTCTGTCAACTTGTACCGATGCAGGTTTGGTGGATGAAGGCATGCACTGTTATGGTTCACTGATCACAGTTTACATGATTTCTGCAAATGGGAACATTTGACCTGCATGGTCAACCTTCTTGGCCCTGCTGACCATCTATAGGAGGCAGAGAATATGATCAATGCAATGCCATGTAAACCGCGTGTGGCTGCACAAGGACATTGCTTAGCGCTTGCAGAATTTATGGTAATGTTGAGATGGGAGAGTGTGTTGCTGAATGACTTTCTGAACTGGAGCCTGAAAATGCAGTGGGCAATGTGATGCTGCAGTTGACATTTGAGGGTATCTGATAGCATTCAAATGTGTCTATTTAGCCTAGCTCAGTTGAATAATGAAGATGTATGACCTTAAAAAGTGTCTGGAAATGGTTGAATTTGCATCTATGTATGTCCAAAACCCTGAGAATGGAGTCTGATGTCACAGTAACAATTCCATCAACAGTTTGTGTTTCTGTAATGTTGATGTCTTCAATTTAGGCTTGCACACTTTATTGAGATGCTGACTTTTTTGTAGCTATCCATATTGTTATGTTTGGGTTCTTTTCTTTTGTTTCTTTTCAGGTTTCAAAGAAATCTACAGCAAGTCCATGTGGAGAAGCTAGTAAGTAATGAGTTGGGGGCTTTATGTGAACTATGATTCAAATGCAGTAGAGGTGAAGTCAGTTGGGCTCTTTCTACAATGTTTGAAATGCAGCAAAGAACCAAGCAATTTAACTAGGATTCTTTTCTACTATGGTTCAAATGTAGGGGAAGTAAGACTGGGTTCTAATTCTAACTTCTATCTATGATGATTATAATTTATAATGCAGAAGAAATAAGAAAATTTGGTTATTTGAAGTATGATTGAAAAGAATTAGAAATTAGAAAAAATGCGTTTCTGAGGTATGAATCTTGTAATGCAGTGATAGTAGGAAGATTGGGTTCTTGAAGCATGATTGGAATTGCAGCAGAAATAAAGAAAGAATTGGTTCTTGGGTTCTTGTCCACACATAGTGCTCAAAGAGAGCTACCCTGGTGCTTAGGGGTAAGCCTGTCGCCAGAGTTACTAAAACACAACATTGACAACAATGTTTATATGATGAGTTCCATCTAGTGCAGGATCACCTCCATACAGAAACTCAATATTGAGCCAAAGAGAAAGTTCTTTGACCAGAAAGCAGAGGAATAGGCATGCCAATATCCATTTCTCAACCTAAACCTAAAAACTATCTGTTCCATAGTTGGGCCAGTCGACACTGTGCAGAGTGATCATCAGTTTATAGTTGATCTCCCTTGGAAGCTTTACCTTTTGCTCCCTCTGCTCAGTGTCCCTTTTTCCATATTGTCATCAATTGGAGCTGCACTATTCAACACCCCTGTTGGACGTCTCACACTTCCATGTAGAGAAATAGTCATTCTAACAACCAAATCCTGCAGCTTTTACTTGTTAAGATCTAGTCCAGAGATTGCTACAGGTGTCTGATGACCAATGGCCTGTCTACTACCAGTAGCTGAAGGCACATGAATGGTGAAGGAAACTGTGCTGTATTTGATCCATTGCTCTGTTAAAAAAACATCCATTATGTCGAATATTGTATTTCTGCCGAGAAACATCGTAGATCTTTATTTATTGCGGCCTATCGCAGAAGAAGAGTTGGGGTGAGGTTAGTGACCAGCTAAAAAAAATTAAATTAAATTAAAATTTTAAAAATTAATAAATTAATAAAAATATAATATATTTTTTAATTTTTTAATTTTTTTGCCACTATGCCGTAGGTCAAATCCTTATCAAAAAATTCCTATCAGAAGAGGGATTTGAACCTTTGTGTGTGAATTATGATCCTATTATTTTAACCAATTAAACTATTCTGACATGCAAATTATAATTTTATTATTCTACTAATTTGTTGCTTCCTGGGTGTTGGGTGACAATTCGTGTAGATTGGCTCTACCAAGAAAAACATAGTAGGTATATAAATTATCGTTGGATTCAAGGACATGTAGTTTTAAGAGTAGCAAGGAGTTCAAGTAGATTTGGTTCTCGCATATTTTTACATGTTGCCTCCAAAGAACACAAAAGAAAAAAAACCGTTACTAGATTACAACCAATTGCACATAGTCACATCTAATGAATACTTGGAGATTTTACGACAAAAAACCTTGGACAAGGAGGCAACAAAAATAATCAAGGAGCAAAAAGAGAAATGTAAATAGTAGAAGAAGGTTAAGCAAATTGTTGATTGACTCACCATGTATAAGAGAACAACTCAAAAGCTAGTAGAAAAATGTGTCAAAACAAATTTTAACAAGGTCTAGTTTACAATTGTAGTAAAAAAGATGAGAGACAATTTTTATAAATATTTTGTTGCAAGTTTCATAGCCAACCTTCTAGGGTTTAAAGGTCTCAATCTTGGGTTTACATCAAAGGTTCAAAAAACAACTGGGGTGAGGGCAATGGTTCAACAAAAATCCATCATGGACCACATTGCAACAAGGTTGCAATAGACCATTGATCCATGAGAAAGTGAAGATGGGGGCAAGAGGGGGGGGGGTAGGATTAGGAAAAAAAGTGTGACAAGAGTAAAACAACACATAGGAAAATAATAAGACAATGATGCAAGAAAAACAAAATGACAATCAACATTGTAAGAAGATGATCCATAACACGATGATGAAAAGGAGATGACGATTTCAAGAATTCTCTAACTGTTACATGTTTACATCCTACTTATTGTAAGTAAATTGGGGTAGTTAGTTTGGAACTATTTTCAATGTGAACATGGTTCAAGATATTTAATATATGGGATATATTTCCAAGTTGTGTTATCTCAAATCACTTCAAAAGTAATTTGAGATTCTAAAACACACAGGTTTGTTGTTGCACGTTATTTTGTGTTTTATGCAAGTTTTTATGCATTTAGTTTTGTATGATTTGAATTGTGTTTTCTAAGCTTGGATTGTTGTATTGTTGCAAGTGAATAATATTTTGAATAATAATAATATAACCTGGAACAGTAATGCAAAAGAGCGATCTAAAACCACAAAACACCGCCCCTAAAAAACCAAGCGCAAGCAACCTAATAACTTCAAGCAAGAGGGAAGCAAATCCAAGCCACCATTCCAAAAACAACAACAAACGAACGAAGCTATAATGTGCAAAAAGACAAAACAACTCCAAAAATAATCCCCCCAAAAATAATCTACGGAAAACAAAAAACAAAAAAAAAAAAGCAACCTCTGAAGCATATTCAAAAGGTACTGTGACACGAAAAAATTTCTCACACACACTACCTACAATCGTCCGCAGCAAAGCCGAGAGAAATCGTTGCAAGCGCGCGCGCCAGCGAGCACTCCCTCACGCTGCGAAGCGGACAAGGGGGAAACGACCCGTCTTCTGGCCGGGTAACCCTTCCCGCCTCCCCAGGGAGTAACCCGTGATTTGAAATTGCTTCATTTGTGAACCTAATACCGCGTGGGAAATAAAATAGGGTAAATATAAAAATGGGAATTAATTTTATTTGAGATTGTTAACTTGAATAAAAATATGTACATAATTATGAAATTCAATGAACTTTTGATATTATGGAACCATGAATTATGATATTGAATTTACATGAAGATTCACATTTTCTTTCAATATCATTTCATTTCAAGATATCTTATAAGGATTCAGTACATGATACTTGTTGGAAAAAAATATGAATTTAAAAAAAAATACAAAAAAAATTCATCAACAAATAATTATGAGCTTTTGAATGACTAAATTTGAACCTTATTTTCAAAAGTTCCTATCCCAATTATTTGTTGTTAGGTTTTTTTCCCTTAACATGTTTGTCATAATATGTATGTCAAAAAGTTGTTTACATGAAATATTGTTCATTGAGAAAAATTTAATTCATTAATTACCACATAATTTGCACTTAGTTCATTGACTTTTGAAGGGCTTTTGTCCATTTTAATATTAAATGTGAACTTTTGGGAATGTTGCATCTACCCAAAAAAATCACTATATCTTGGAACCACCCATGTACCTTAGCTAACCTAGGTAACCCTTTAATTACCCTAGTTAGTGTAATTAGTCCCTTGGCTAGACAACCCTTAAGTAGGCCCATAAAACTTTAATTAGCCTAAACAACCCCTAGGTGCCCTAATTAATCGAGGTAGCACCTACATAACCTAAATAATGTAGGTAGCCTTAAGTAGGCCGCTAAATATTCTAGTCAATCTAAGCACCCCCTAAGCACCATGAATAATCCAAAGAACATTTAAGTAACCCCAAAAATAGCCCAAGCAACCCCTAGGTTGGGCTCTAGGTAACCTCTTGGTACCATGAGCATCCTCTAGGTACCCTAGGCATCCCTTATATAAGTAGCCCTTACATTACCCTTAGGTAGCTTGGGTAGCTTTTAGGTGATTAAATAGCCTTTAAGTAGGCCATAAATTGAGAGTTGTTACAAAAGGTAAGATTTATTCATTCAGGGTTTATGAAGAAGACCTAAACGAAATCTGTTAGAAAGCAAGCAAGCTCTGTCTGCTTCAGTTCTGAGATTTTTTGTTGCCTTTCTTCCTCACCTCAGATGATTGCAGACCTGT